>JAEEGF011903731.1_pt1 | contig 24927 bp, 15 predicted proteins | sample 9134171 | NCBI WGS metagenome assembly JAEEGF01 (sample SAMN16246542, study PRJNA631951) | gut metagenome | biome: gut microbiome; feature: rumen; material: AP-attached | host: Bos | place: Iran: Karaj | collected 2018-10 | reverse complement strand
TGCAATCAGAATTCTATAATCGTCGTCGGCGGTTCGATCTTTCTGGCTGGTCGTATTATAAAGGCCGTGGATGATGAATACAACGAGCGCAATGTCTATTATATCGGCAGTGGCCGGGATGTTCTTGTCCATGAAGACAAAAATATCTTCGGCAAATGGCGGATCGAGTGGTTAAGTTCCGACATTGATCCGAATCTTTTACAGAAACTGAAAAGGATGACTCAGATCGAATACGGCTATAAGAAGGAAGCAGAGAAATACTACTCTGACGACATCTATGCCGCCAACAATGTCATGTATCTCAACAAGCAGATCTTCGATTACACCATTAATAAGATCGAAGCGGATGAAGAGCACAAGAAACTGCGGGAACAGATCAGTATGCCTGATGAGATAAAAAAGATCAACAGTTATATTGACAATGCCTTCAGATATCTCTATCAGGAAGAAAAGATGCGAATGCCGTTTCACAGAGTACCTTTCAAACTTATAAGAGATCAGAAGAAGTATTACGGACTTGCGATCAACAGGGCCTTATCATCCGCTTACATTGATATTAACCTTAATTATGTCAATCCAGTCAATGCAAATGACATGTACAATCTGCAAATGACTCTGGCTCACGAGCTTCTGCATGTCTGTCAGGTCCGTTACCGTTTTCCGGTCGATGCCGTCAGTGACAATACACGTTATGATGAAATGGTCGCCCAGTTCATAGAAGAAGATGCCCTGGCTTATTTCATTCGTAAGGACATCATTCCGGAATCCGCCAATCTCGATCTGACCAGAACCGATTACTGGGGAAACCTCAGGCTTCCGATCAACGGCGAAGAAGACTCCAATCTGGACAGCGGTATCAGAAACGACGAACTCATCAACTGCGGATACAATCTGGGATCGTTTTTGCGTTATCTGTGCAAAAAAGAAGGAAAGCGGCCATCGTGTCACACGATCATGAAGGCCCGCTCCTACTTTGCTACGGGTATATCCAAGCCGCTTCGTGAAGTTTTTGAGATCGATGAGCAGGCTTTCGACATGTATTTCCGCAACTGGATCATCTCCAACCGCAGTGAAATTGCCAAAGAAGCGATGGGATATGTCATTAATAATATGTACGGTCTGGAACAATCAACGATCATGAAAAAGGGCGGAAAGTATCATAAAGACTTTATCCACAGTGCTTCATATTTCCTGAATATCCGCACATTTGAGATCTCTAAAAACGAAAAGGATCTTAAAATGATCCTTGTTCCGGATCAGAATCTTCTTGATGTTTTCCCATCGGCGAATTTCGGTACCGGTCTTGAACACAAAGACATCACTGCCGGACAGTATATCGATAAGTTCCTCAAGTATTCCAACGCATCGGAAAACTGCTATCTGCCGGTTCTGGAAGTACAGGGATATGCCGGCAGCAATAACGTATCAGTCAATACTGGCTATACCATCTATGTTCTGGACAAGACGCCTAGCGTCAGTCTCTATGTCACGGATGAGAAACTGTTGATTAAGCTTCCGGAACCGGAACCTGTGGCGGCTGACGGGGTCGCGGACGGTTATATCATCACACTTTCTACTGATAACGGTCTGAAGAAACAGAAAGAGATAACAAAGGACCAGTTCGGTTCAACAGCGGAGATCAGCAGGAACACGCTGTACAACGGGAATCCTGATAAGGATGTTACCGTCACGGTGACCCTGAACGAGTTCTTCCTTGATTTCGATAAGAACAGGATCATGGGCATTGAATCCGATAAAACTGAATTGCTTGTGGAGAAGCAGAAAAAAGAAGAGACGGCGCCCAAAAAAGAAGATGAAGCGTTTCCTGAAGGAACGCAGGTCATCCATGATACGGAGAATACGGATTCAAGCGGATACTGGAAATTGAAAGAGATCGTGGTCAACGAAGCACAAGGTGGCACAAGCACAACAGGCTGGCAGACATCTTATTCCGCTTCCGCTTATTCTCATACTTATAGAGACCATCTGCCGGCAAATAATTATCATGCTGCCAGTACAGGAACTTTTGTAGCGACCTGTTCACAGGCTCCTGATTTGATCCGTGTGGGTGATAAGGTCATCATGCATATGAACATGACCATGGATGATGCGGCAGATATGTTGATAACTGCATATTGCGAACTGGCGGTTGGCGAACTGAATGATGAACGCAACGGTTTGAAATACAATGTTGGAGATGAATTCCAGGCAACGGAAGTTGGCGCTCCTAACGAGTGTGAGATGGACACCTGTGGAAATGAATATGTTCCTTCGGCAGAAGTATATTACGTCTTCAAACAGAAGGGCCGTCTCGGCAGTGAGATTGTGATCAATTTCTATGGCTGTGGTTCAAATACCGTATTCATCTATGAATGGATAAGCGAATAATAATCTGTCAGAAATGATGAATGTATATCAGTTTTGATTAAACTAAATAATCACGAAAAAAGTACGGTCTTACCCGTACTTTTCATATGCTCTGGTCCTCCGAGTCGGAGTCGAACCGACATGGGTTGCCCCACACGAGTTTGAGTCGTGCGCGTCTACCTATTCCGCCATCAGAGGATTGCTTTTATATTATAGCACAATGATATAACTTTGATAAAATATTGTTGATGAATCTGGAAGACCTTAAACTGACGCCAAAAAGAAGGGAGATCTGCGAACGTCTCGAACTGCATGACAGCAGCGATATCCTTTCCTATTATCCTTACAGATACGAAGAATTCATATCTGTCCACTATGATGATTTCCGTGTCGGATCACAGGTCTGCTTCGCCGGAGAACTGGTAAGTTATCCCAGCACGTTCCGCAAAGGGAGACTGGCTACGACCCGTTTCAAAGTGCTGTATGAAGAAGAAGTACTCACCGTAACGATATTCAACCGTCCATGGATCAGGAATCTTGATACGAATCAGGTCATTACCATCATAGGCCGATATGACGGAGCGAACAAAATCACCGCTTCTAACTACTACACGAATGACGTCCTAGGAACGATCATTCCTTCTTATCCAAGCAAAGAGGGCATTTCGCAGAATGAGATCAAGAAGCTGATCGCGTATGTCATGGCAAAATGCGGTGACGAGCTGAAGGACGATCTTCCGGAAGAACTGAAGAAGAGCCATGGCCTGATCGATTATAAGACAGCGATCGAAAACATCCACAGGCCTTCGAACAAAGAGCTTTTAAGCAAAGCGCTGAGCCGTCTGAAATACGAGGAATTCCTTCGTTTCTATCTGTCGCTGAGCATCCTGAAGGGGAATACCACAGAAAAAATGAAAGAGGCCAAACGGCTCGACGATGCGGATATCGATGCCTTTATCGCCTCCTTAGGTTTTTCTTTGACCGAAGACCAGCAGACTGCCGTACAGGATATCCTGAAGGACTTGCGCTCGGAAAAGATCATGTACCGGCTGGTACAGGGCGAAGTCGGTTCCGGCAAGACCGCCGTTTCGATGATCGGCTTGTATGCAAATCATCTGGCAGGATACCAGGGAGCGCTGATGGCGCCCACGGAGATCCTGGCAAAACAGCACTATGAATCGCTTAAGAAGCAGTTTGAGCCGTTCGGAGTGAATATAGGCCTGTTATATAGCGCGATAGAAAATGATAGAGATATCAAGAAATCGCTGGAGAACGGGGAGATCGATGTGATCGTCGGGACGCATGCGTTATTCTCCGAAGACGTCCGATACAAGAATCTGGGGCTGGTAATTGCGGATGAGCAGCACCGTTTCGGCGTCCGGCAAAGACAGGCATTGAAAAGCAAAGGCCACAATGCCGATTTCATCATGATGTCGGCGACACCGATCCCCAGGACCCTGGCTTCATCGATCTATGGCGATATGGATGTATCGACGATCGCGACCATGCCTGCGAACCGCAAGGGATGCAAGACTTATCTGATCCGGCAGAACAGCATCGTTACGATCCTGGATCAGATCAAAACAAAACTCGAAGAAGGACGGCAGATCTATATCATCGCTGCCGCCATCAGCAGAAACGAAAGCTACAAAGCCAAAGACGTCGAAGGGCTTTATGAATCGTTAAAGGATGTTCTGAAACCATATCGGACCGAACTGCTGCATGGCCGTCTGTCCAATGAAGAAAAAGACAGGATCATGAATGATTTTGAGAATAACCGCATCCAGGTGCTGATCTCTACGACGGTCGTGGAAGTCGGGGTCAATGTGAAGAATGCGACGATGATGATCATTTACGATGCGGATAAATTCGGATTGTCCCAGCTGCATCAGCTGCGGGGAAGGGTACAGCGTTCCGTCTATGAAGGCGCCTGCTATCTGCTGACGGATGCCCAGGAAGAAGAGACCCTGAACCGTCTGCAGATCCTTTGCCGTACCAACGACGGGTTCGAGATCGCCTATGAAGATCTCAAGATGAGAGGTCCGGGGGATATTCTCGGCACGAGACAAAGCGGCCTTCCAACCTTTATCCTCGGCAACCTTCTCGAGGATACGCGCTTTATCGATGCCGCCAGGAAAGACGCCAAGCTGATTGCCGATCACTTGGAGAAGGAAGACTATAAAAACTATTATGATAAGCTCAGCAAACTGACTGCGAAAAACTATCTGGGCTAGGTTATAATGTTGATATGAACGTTTACGATTTTCTGGATGAGTATGAAATACCATACAGCGATAAAAAACTGATCGATCAGGCTTTTGTGCATTCTTCTTACGTCAACGAACATAAGGATGCGATCGGCAACAACGAACGTCTGGAATTCATGGGAGATGCCGTATTGCAGGTCTATTCGGCAGACCGTCTCTATCATATACAGCCGGAACTTCCGGAAGGCCTGATGTCGACAAGACGTTCCAATCTGGTTTCTGAAAAAGCCCTGGCGCAGATCGTCCGCGAGAACGGACTGAATGAATTCCTGCTGCTGGGCGCAGGAGAAGAAAAGACCGGAGGAAGGGACAGGGATTCGATCATCGCCGACATGTTCGAGGCGTTCATCGGAGCGATCTATCTCGATCAGGGCATGGATGTCGCGTTCTGTCTTCTTGATGATCTGATGCAGAAACATATCGAGGAGATCGATGAGAAGACTTATGATTATAAAACCAGACTTCAGGAGTTCGTTCAGGCGGATTCCCGAAAGTCGATCGTTTATGAGACCGTTTCCGTGGAAGGTCCGAATAACAGTCCCCGTTTCGAAGTCGTCGTCAAGATCGACGGTCTGACTTATGGCAAAGGCGTCGCTTCCAGCAAGAAGCAGGCACAGAAGAATGCAGCGAAGGATGCACTCGAAAAACTTGCATGAATTTTGATATCCGTTATTTCATCGATGAGTTTCATTATACCGACGATAAGGCGGCTTTTTTAGCCGATTTCAGGGTCGTGGATGTCCTGTATCGCAGGAGTCTGGATTTCGCTTATATCAAAGCGGAAAACGACAAGGTGCTGCCTTACGGGATCTATATGGATCTGATCAGCTACTTCAATAAACACGGCTTGAACAATCTGAAACTGTACATCAAAGCCAAGGATCAGGAACTGCCGATCAAAGAGATCAATCTCTATCTGGAAAGCTACGCGCATGATCATGACGCATTCCGGACCTGCGTCCCTCTGATCAAAGAGGACGGTTTTGTTCTATCCTATACGGATAAAGAGGAATACGAGAAAGACCGGGAGGATCTGGATGATCTGAAGCTCTATTTCTATGACCTCGGCTATCGCAAGCAGATCGATATGCAGCACAAGGAGATCGACCGCGAGCCGATCATCGAAGAACGGCAGGCGATCGCTGTTGCCCGGCCGGAAACCGAAATCAAAAGGGAAGATAAGCCCGCTCAGCAGCAGAATCAGTACCGCAGCCGCAAGAAAGAATACCGGGAGCTGAAACTGAGCGATCTTTTCGATGGCATCGAATCGGTCAAATGCCGGGGCAAGATCTTCAAAGTGGATGAACGCAAGACCAGGACGGGCATCACGATACAGACTTTGTATGTGAAAGATGAAACGGATGCGATCGTCGTCAAGGTCGTGGAAAACAAGCGGTTCAATGCCGAGATCCTGAAGCAGAACAAGGAAGGCCAGTGCGCTTACTTTTATGGCAACTATCATTTCGATCAGTATGCCAGAGATGTGCTGTTCGAACCTGATCAGATCGAATACATCGAGGATTTCGATGTATTGAATGATGAAGAACCGGAAAAGCGCGTAGAACTGCATGCCCATACCAAGCTGTCGGAAATGGACGGCGTATCTTCGCCGGAAGAGGTCGTCAAAGCCGCCTACAAGATGGGACACCGGGCAGTGGCGATCACCGATCATTTGTGCCTGCAGGGTTTCCATGAAGCGTATGGAGCTTATAAAGGAATCAGAAAAAAGAATCCGGACGCGGATTTCAAAGTCTTGTACGGCTGCGAAATGAACATGGTCTCGCCGACTTTGAATATCGTATACAATTCGAACGATGATCTTTTGAATGATCTGGAATATGTCGTCTTTGACTTGGAGACCACCGGTCTTTCGACCAGGTATGACTATATCATCGAATTTGGCGCGGTCGTGATGCGAAAAGGCAGCGTCGTGGAAGAAAAGGACTTCTTCATAAAGCCGATGATCGACCTGTCTTCCAATATCAAGAAACTGACGCATATTTCGGAGGATGATCTGCGGAATGCCAGAACGTTTGCGGAATGCAAAGACGAGATCTTTGATTTCGTCAAGGACCGGGTGCTGGTTGCCCATAACGCTTCCTTCGACTTCGGCTTCCTGAATTCCGAACTGGCCAGGATCGGAGAGGAACCTTTAAAGAATCCGGTCATCGATACTCTGGATCTTTCACGATCGCTTCTAAAGAACCGGAGAGCCTACCGTCTTGGCAATATGTGCCGGGCTTACAATATCCCATACGATGAAGACATAGCGCACCGTGCCAATTATGATGCCGATGTGCTGGCTCAGGTCTTCAATTTCATGCTGAAGGATCTGGCAAAGGCGGGAGTCAGAACCTTGAACGATCTGAAAGATTTCCAGGATGACCAGGCTTTTGTCAAGAACAGAGCCTTCCATACGACGGTTCTATGCAAGAACGCGGAAGGCTTGAAAGATCTGTTTAAACTGATCTCGATCTCCAATACCGAAACGCTGGCCGTTTTCGGCAAAGCCAACACCAAGGATGCGAATTCCGAATTCATCGCGGAACCGCGTATCTTTAAAGAAACGATCGCCGCCCACCGGAAGAATCTGCTGATCGGTTCGGCATGTCTGAATGGCGAAGTGTTTGAAATCGCGTCGACGAGATCCAGGGAGGATCTGGCGGAAGCCATCTCTTTTTACGACTACATCGAGATACAGCCAATAGAGAATTACCGTTTCTTATATGAAGATAGGGAACTGTTTGATAAGGAAAGGCTGAAGCATTACCTGCGGGATATCATCGATGAAGCCTTGAGGCAAGGCAAGACCGTCGTAGCGACGGGAGATGTCCATTATGTATACCGCGATGAAAAGATCCTTCGCGATGTCTATATTTCGGCACAGGCGATCGGCGGAGCCCATCATCCTCTCTATCTTTTCGACAAAGAAAAACGGGCGAAACAGGTCACCCCGGACCAGCGTTTCCTGAATACCAGAGAAATGCTGGAAGCATTCGCGTGGCTGGAGGATGAAAAGCTGATTCGCGATATGGTCATCCATAATCCGAACAAGATCGCCGATCTTTGCGAGAATGTCAAGCCTTTTTCCGATGAGCTGAGACCGCCTAAGATCGACGATGCGATCGCAGTCGCCCGCCGCTGCAATATCATCGAAGAACCGTTCACCGAACGGCATGATGTCATTTCCGCCGATGAATATCTGAAAGAATACGTATATTACAATGCGCATCAGATCTATGGCGATGTTCTGGATGAAACGATCGCAAAACGTCTGGAGACGGAACTGAACAATATCATCAGCCATGGCTATGGCGTCATTTATTTCGTCTGTCATCTTCTGATCAAACGATCCAACGATGACGGCTATCTGGTCGGTTCGCGTGGTTCTGTCGGATCTTCCCTGGTGGCGACCATGTCCAATATCACGGAAGTCAATCCGCTGGCTCCGCACTATATATGCCCGCATTGCCACAAGCTGATCTGGATGAAAGATGTGGCTTCGGGCTATGACTTGCCGGATAAGACCTGTCCGGATTGCGGAAGCCTGATGAACGGGGACGGACAGAATATCCCGTTCGAGACCTTCCTGGGATTCGATGGCGACAAGATCCCGGATATCGACCTGAATTTCTCCGGCGACTATCAGCCGAAAGCCCATCTTTTTACCAGAGAGATCTTCGGTCCGGAGAACGTCTTCCGGGCGGGAACGATCTCGACGGTCGCGGAAAAGACTGCATTCGGCTATGTGACGGGCTATTGCGAAGAGAAAGAAATCGAAAACATGTCCAGAGCCCAGAGACAGCGTCTGGCATCAGGCTGCGAAGGGGTCAAGCGGACGACCGGTCAGCATGCCGGCGGCATCGTCGTGCTGCCTGATGATATGGAAATCGAGGATGTCACCCCGATCCAGTATCCGGCCAACGATCCGGAAGCGGCATGGCGTTCGACCCATTTCGAATATCATGATTTCTCGGATAACCTTCTGAAGTTCGACCTGCTTGGCCATGTCGATCCGACGGCAATGCGTCTGTTCGAGAATATCTCAGGCATCGATGTCCGCACGATTCCGATGAATGACGAGAAAGTGCTGTCTTTGTTCTATTCGCCGAAAGCCTTGAATATCATCAATCCGAACTATCATGAAGAGACCGGAGCGGCAGGACTGCCGGAATTCGGTACTTTGAATACCAGAGGCACGATCGAGGAAACACGCCCGCATCTGTTCTCGGAACTGGTACAGATCTCGGGTCTTTCCCATGGCACGGACGTCTGGCGCGGAAATGCCCAGGAACTGATCCATAACGGCATCCGTCTGTCGGATGTCATCGGCTGCCGTGACGATATCATGACGACGCTGCTGGGTTACGAGCTCGAGCCTTTGGACGCCTTCAATATCATGGAACATGTCCGTAAGGGAAAGAGCCTGACCGAAGGCGAAGAGACGCTTCTGCTGGATCACAATGTGCCGAAATGGTACATCGAATCCTGCAAGAAGATCAAATACATGTTCCCGAAAGCCCATGCGGTCGCCTATTGCATCATGGCGGTCCGGGTGGCCTGGTTCAAGGTCCACCATCCGGAGTATTATTATGTCTCGTTCTTTACTTTGAGATGCGATGCCTATGAGATCGAAACCATGATCAAGGACGCGGATCTGATCTATGCGAGGATGCAGGAACTTCTGACAAAGATGAACAACAAGGAAGCTTCCAAGAAAGAAAGAGATATCTTCGATACTCTTGAAGTCTGCTACGAGATGGTTTCTAGAGGCTACAAGATGACCAATATCGATCTGAACCGTTCGCTTGCGACCGAATTCCTGGTAGATCCCGAGGATCATCATAAGATCATTCCGCCATTCAAGATCCTGGATGGTTTAGGGGATAACGTTGCGGAATCGATCGTCAGCGCCAGACAGGAGCAGGAATTCCTGTCGAAGGAAGATCTGCAGAACCGGACGCTGCTGTCGCAGACGCTGATCAAGAAGCTGGATTCTTTAGGGGTATTGAACCATCTCGATGATACGAACCAGATGACACTGTTCTAGGAGGAAAAACATATGTTGATTGACAAACTGCTGGATTATGTCCGTTACGATACGATGAGTACGGAAAACTCGGAAACGTTCCCAAGCACGGAAGGCCAGCTGGTGCTGGCGAAACATCTGCTGGATCAGTTGAAGGAACTGGGTCTGGACGAGACTGCGATGGATGGATACGGCTATGTCTACGGCTATCTGCCGGGAGATCCGGAGTATCTGACCATCGGTTTCAATGCCCATATGGATACTTCCGAACAGGCTTCAGGACACGATGTGCAGCCCCGCATCATCGAATCCTATGACGGAAAGGATATCCGTCTGAATGAGAATGTCGTTACGGAGGTGGAACGTTTTCCCAATCTTCTGGATTATGTCGGAAAAACGCTTGTCGTGACCGATGGAAATACGCTGCTGGGAGCAGATGACAAGGCAGGCATCGCCTGCATCATGGAAGTGCTGGAAACGCTGGTGAACCATCCCGAAATCAAGCATGGCCCGATAAGAGTCTGTTTCTCTCCGGATGAAGAGATCGGCAAGGGAACGTTGCATTTCGATTATGACCGTTTCAAAGTAGATTTCGCTTATACCTTGGATGGCGATAAGCCAAATCGGATCGAATATGAGAATTTCAATGCGGCCAGCGCTAGAGTCAAGGTAAGAGGCATTTCCGTTCATCCGGGCAGCGCGAAGAATGCGATGGTCAATGCTTCGACGGTGGCGATGGAATTCCATGGGATGCTGGATCCGGAGGCGATTCCGGAGAAGACGGAAGGCTACGAAGGCTTCAATCATCTCGTAGGCATGTCCGGGGATGTGGAAAAAGCGCAGCTGCACTACATCATCCGTAATCACGACTATGATCTTCTGCAGAAACAGAAACATGATTTCGAGATCATCCGCGATACATTGAATCAGAAATACGGTTATGAGGTCATAGAACTGACGCTGGAAGACAGTTACCGTAATATGCGGGAATGCTTCATCGGACATGAAGAACCGATCGAACTGGTCAGGAAAGCGATGGAGCAGACAGGCCTTGATTTCGAAACGGTAGCGATCCGCGGCGGTACGGATGGCGCAAGCCTGACCTGGAACGGCGTTCTGTGCCCGAATATCGGCACGGGCGGACAGAATTTTCATGGAGTCCATGAATTCTGGTGCAAGCAGGATGGCGAGAAAGTCGTCGAACTGGTGCTGACTTTGCTTGGACTGGCGAAAAAATAAAGAATGCTGATCCTGTTTGTCATTCTGATCATTTCCTATCTTCTAGGCAGCATCAGGATCAAGGGGGTATCGTTCGGTCCTTCCATGATCATGCTGGTATCGCTGGTATTCGGCCATTTCGGTTACCGAGTCAGCGATCAGATCAAAAATCTGGGACTTTTGCTGTTTGTCTGTCCGTTGGGAATCACGGCCGGTCCGGCTTTTCTGAACAATTTCAGACGGAACGCCCGTATCTATATCATCAATGGTTTTCTGATCGTTTTCAGCGCTGCATTGCTGACGTTTGTTCTGATCAAGAGAACAGGTCTTGATCCGGCGCTGGCTTTAGGGCTGTTTACAGGATCGCTGACCAGCACCCCTGGGCTGGCGGCAGCTTCGGAAGTATCGCAAAGTCCTTTGACGGTCGCCGGCTACGGGATTAGCTATCCGTTTGGCGTGATCGGAGTCACGCTGTTCTGCCAGCTGCTGGCGCGCAAGGAACAGACGGTTCAAGATGTCCGCCAAACAGAGCAAAGAAACAACGGGCAGCAGTACTATCTCATCGATCGTTCCGGTATCCTGAATTTTTCGATCACGATCGTTCTTGGGATACTGATCGGCATGATCAGGATACCGTTGCCGCACGGTCTTTCTTTTTCATTCGGAAATGCAGGCGGAACGCTGATCGCGGGACTGATCATGGGCTCTCTCCGTCATATCGGGGATCTGTCTCTGGTCATCGACGATCATGTTCTCGGCGTCATCAAGGATCTGGGCCTGTCTTTCTTTCTTCTTGGTTCGGGACTGGAAGCAGGGAGTCAGATCGTCGCCATTCTTCATCAGCATGGCTTTATCCTGCTTTTTTACGGCGTTCTGATCACGTTGCTTCCGATGCTGCTTAGTTATTTCATAACCTTGAAAATAAGCAGGTTGGGCCGTTTAGAGGCCTTAGGATCGATCAGCGGAGGCATGACCAGCACGCCGGCTCTGGCCGCCTTATCCCGGCACGATTCCGGGAATCATGCGGTTTCTGCCTATATCGCTACGTATCCGATCGCATTGATCGGTGTCGTCATACTGACGCAAGTCATCTATCTGCTAAGCATCTGATTTTGATTCTATGAATGGAGATCATGTATGAGTAAACTGCTGGTATTTATGATCGATGCGCTTTGTTCCAGCGATCTGGAATATATGCGCACCTTGCCGAATTTCAATTCGGTCATTGAACGGGGTTCGTATGTGGAACATCTTCTGCCGGTCCATCCGGCACTGACATACTGCTGCCACACTTCGATCCTGACATCCTGCTATGTCGACCGTCACGGCATCCACAATAATGAAAACTATGAAAGGGGATGCAAGAAAGGGGATGTCTGGTTCGGCCTGAAAAAAGAAGTGAAAGTTCCGACCCTTTTGGACTATGCGCGGGAAGCGGGCATGACCACGGCATCCATCGCCTGGCCGGTATCGGCAGGAGCGGATTATACCTACAACTGGCCGATGATCGTACCTTACCATTACGAAGGTGACCATCCGGAGGAATATCTTGAGAATGGAAATGCCACGCAGAATCTTCTGGATGCGTATTTCTGGAAATACGGAAGATACCAGAAAGGACCGGATGCTTCTCTGGACCTGATGACGATGTCGGTCGTGCCTGACCTGATTCGGGATTTCGGGCAGCCTGATGTGATGCTGGTGAAAATGTGCGATCTGGATACCGTACGTCATATCTATGGCGTCTATGATCCGCATACGAAGATACAGCTGAAGAAGCATGACGAAGAATTTGGCGTCGTTCTTGAAAGCATCCGCCGTTACGGCGATTTCGATGATACGAACTTCGTGATCATCGGCGATCATGGCCAGACGGATATCACGGACGCTCTGAATATGAATAAACTGCTGGAACGGGACGGTTTCCTGAAAACGGATGGAAACGGCAACCTGATCGACTGCAAGTGTTTCGCCCACACGGGAGCGCTGACTTGTTTCATCGAACTGAAGGATCCAAACGACAAGGAAACTGAAAAAGAAGTAAGGACCTATCTGGAATCCTTGAAAGATGACCCGAAGATCAGGCTCGCTTATGTCCTGGACAAGCAGGAAATGAAGGAACGCTATCATCTGGAAGGACCGTATGATTTCGTCATCGAAAGCGCAAATCCGATCAGTTTCAACGACAGTCTCAATGCCAGAGAGATCTGGGCTTCGGTAGAACCGGGAAGCCATGTTTTAGGCAAGGCGACTCATGGCGGTTCTCCGGAACGGGCGGAACATACTTTATTTATCGCGGCGGGACCGGATGTGCGACCCGGCACAGTGTATGAAAAACGCATGATGGTCGATGAAGCTGTCACCATGGCAAGAATGATCGGCCTGGAGATGAAAGATACCGATGGCGAAGTCATGGAGGAGATGCTTTACTGAATCATGGGCATCCGGCGGATCGATCTCTTAGCGCATGCCGATTTCCATGGCCAGTTCCGCGAGGATGAAGATCTTCCCGGATTGTCCCGTTTTTATGATGCGATCAGGCAGGTCCGATCCGAAAATCCGGAAGGGACCCTGCTGCTGGATGCCGGAGATGAAGCCAAGTGCCTGTGGCATGGCGAAACGGTATATGACGGACTGGCGCTGATTGGAACGGATGCCATGGTTCTGGGAAACCATGAATTCGATGCGGGAAAAGAAGAACTGGAACGGTGCATCCGTTCTGCCGCTTTTCCCATGCTTTGCGCCAATATCGTCGACAAGAGAAAACAGGAACTGCTTCCCGGTGTAAGTCCATATGTCATTCTGGAGAAAGCCGGGATCCGGATCGGCATCCTAGGCTTGAGCAGCTCCTATACGCCATATATCGTGGAAAAGAGCGCATTTGCAGGATATGAGATGCCGGATACGGTCGAAACGATCCGCCACTATGTTCCTTTGATGCGAAAAGAAGGAGCGGAACTGATCGTTCTGCTGAGCCATTTTCCCTTTTATCCGGATGAAACAGGGGAACTGTTCGATGTCTTGGAACAAGTAAAGGATCTGCATGTCGATGTCTTTATCGGCGGGCACATTCCCGGCGATCATGCATCGCTCAGAGATGACTGTGCCATCGTCAAGGCCGGTTTTTACGGATGCAGTCTGGGCCATGTGACGATTGGTTTTGATACCGATACCGGAAAAGTCCATTCTCTGGAAAACGAGATCATCGATGTCTTGCACGGTCCGTACAGACATGATCCGAAGATCGACGCTTTCGTACAGGAAGCGACGAAAGACTATGAATACTACTACACCGAAGTGCTGGGGGAAGCCCTGGGAGATATCGAGATGCACCTTTCCCGCGAATCGGCGATGGGGGATCTTTTGAGCGATGCGATCAGAGAAGCGGCAGGAACGGATTTTGCATATTTCAACTGTACCAGCTGCGGAAAAAAGATCGCAAAAGGTCCATTGACCCGTTACTCGATCCAGAAAGCGATGGCTTTCAATGAAAAGCTCCAGGTAACGGAAATGAAGGGTTCCGATCTTTATGAGCTGTTCGAGCTCGTTCATAGACCGGAGATCTTCGGAAACAATGCCGAGCTGATGTTTTCGGGTTTGAAAGTCAAGATCGATCACCGCCTTCCTGCAGGGCAGAAAGTCGTCTGGATCAGGGATCGGAACGACCGGGAAATCGATCGGGAACGGCGTTTCAGTGTCTGTACCAGCAGATATATGTCGACCGGAGGAAATGAAACAGATTCATTTACGGAAAGGTTTTCATGGAAGGAGCTGGACCTCTATATTCATGACGCCATTGCCGGCTATATCCGAAAAGAAGGCAAGATCACCGGGAAACCGGATGGCCGTTATCTTTTTCTCGGAGAGCCGGAGAATGACAACAGTCCCTGGTGAAAACAGTTGCATTATTTTATAAAATAATATATGATTTATACGTTAATGGAGCGAGAAATCGCTCCTTCATTATTGTTTCGGAGGGTTATGAAAACAGAGAAGATCAGAAATGTATTGAATGAATACGCTGATAAGAATGGCTACAAACTGTTTGATGTCGAATATCATGCGAACGATCAGACGCTGTCCGTCATCTTCGATGAAGAATTCGATATGACAGCATTGGAGACCGTTTCGCAGGAAGTCTCGGATCTCCTGGATAAGTATGACGATGAATTCGCAGACCGTTATTTCCTGGATGTTTCGACCGTAGGCATCGAACGGCCGATCAGGAACGAAGAGGAACTGAAAGCGGCCATCGGTCAGTATATCTATGCGAGATGCAAAGAAGAAGAGTACTATGGCGATCTTCTGTCCTATGCCGAAGGAATACTGGAACTGCAGGTCAGGGATAAGACAAGAACGAAGAATGTTTCCCTGGCTTATGCAGACGTCAGAGAAATGCGATATGCCGTTAGATTTTAAAGGAGAGTAAATATGAGTGGCATTAGTTTAAAAAACAATAAGAACTTTATCGATGGTATGAGACTCTTCGAGGAAGACCGCAAGGTCGATCCGGAGTTCGTGCTGGATACGCTCAAGGAAGCGATCGCGAAGACTTACCAGAAGCATATCGACGCCCCGGAAGCGGCTGTCCGTGTCGTGATCGATAAGAACGAGATGCATGTCTATCATCAGCTGACGGTCGTCGAAGATGATACGGATACGTTCGATGAGACTTTGGATATCCTGCTGAGCGACGCACTGCAGCTCAATCCGGAAGCAAAAGCCGGCGACATCATCGAAGAGGAAGTCGATTTCAATGAGATCGGCCGCACTTCGATCAATGTTGCCAAGCAGATGCTGAAACAGAAGATCAAGGAATACGAGAAACAGCGCGTCTACGATGAATACAAAGGTCGCGAGTATGATCTGATTTCCGGCATCGTCAAGACGATCGAAGACAAGTTCATCCTGGTCGACATCAAGAATACGATCGGTATCCTTCTGAAGTCGGAACAGATCCCGGGGGAACAGATCAGGGAAGGCCAGAGCATCAAGTGTGTGATCAAGGAAGTCTCGAAGAATTCCAAGGGATCTCAGGTCGTTCTAAGCAGAGCGGATGCGGTATTCGTCAAGCGTCTGTTTGAAAAGGAAGTCCCTGAGATCGCTCAGGGTCTGGTGGAAATCAAAGCGATCGCCAGAGAAGCCGGTGAACGTACCAAGATGGCGGTTTATTCGCGCAACGATGACGTGGATGCGATCGGTGCATGCATCGGTCCGAGAGGATCGCGTGTACAGGCGGTCATCAGCGAAGTCAAGGGCGAAAAGATCGATGTCTTCGAATGGAACGAGGATATCGGCGAACTGGTCAAGAACGCTTTGGCTCCGGCGGAAGTGAAAGCCTGCTTCTATGCGAGCGAGCTGACCGACCCGGAAATGACCGAGGAACAGATCGAAAAGGATACCCGCTTCAACAAGCGTCCGCTGGTCGTCGTCGTCGATGATGACAAGCTTTCGATCGCCATCGGCAAGCGAGGCAAGAATGCGAAACTGGCGGTCAAGCTTACCAACCGGAAGATCGATATCATGACGCAGAGCGAGATCGATGAGCTGGGTCTGGATGTGGACCAGCTGGTTGCGGAATTCAAGGAAGATCAGGTCCGCATCATCAAGGAAAGGGAACAGAAGAAGTTCCTTGAACTGCAGGAAGAAGCGGCAAGACGTAAGGCGGAATTCGAAGAAGAGCTCGCGCAGAATGATACCGGTTTCGATGAGACGACCCTTGAAGAAATGGATGAGGCGAAAGTCGAAGAAGTGGTAGAGATCCCTGTGGAGCATCTTGAGGAACCGGTCAAGGAAACTGTTGAAGAACCGGTAGAAGAAGCCAAGGAAGAAAGCAAAGAAGAAACCAAGGCGGAACCTGAAGTCATCAAACCGAAGAAAGAGCCTAGGAAGCCGCTTACGCCTAAGACGGAATACAAGTCGAAATTCGAAGATTTCGCCGACGGTTCGAAGAAAGAAGAAACGAAAGTCGAAACCAAGAGACGCCGCAAGAAGGATGACGAGGATCGTCGTGTAAGAGCGGAAGACCTTGAACGGAAAGAATACGACGAGAAATTCAGGCCGGTCTATACCGATGAAGAACTGGACGAGATCGAAGCGATGGAACAGGAACAGGAAGAAAACTCCTGGATCAACGATGATGACATCGATTTCGATGAATACGAGGATTACTACGAGGAGAACTAAATGAAGAAGGTTCCCATGCGCCGTTGCCTGGCGACGAACGAGTCTTTTCCGAAAAAGGAGCTTCTGCGTATCGTCAGAACGCCGGAAGGAGAAGTCAAGGTCGATGAAACGGGCAAGATGAATGGGAAAGGCGCTTATATTTCCCGCAGTCCTGAAGCCCTGGCGCTGGCAAAGAAGAAAAAAGTGCTCAACCGGGCTTTGGAGGTCGATATTCCGGAGGAGGTCTATGTCGAACTCGACAGGATCATCAAAGGATAAGATACTGAATCTGTTAGGTCTGGCGTATCGCGCACATAAGACGGTTCTGGGCGAACAGGTCCTGAAACGGATCGGAAATGTGAAGCTGCTGATCCTGGCAAGCGATATCTCGGAGAAAAGCAGAGAAAGGTATCTGAAGAAGTGCCACTACTATCGGATCGATAGTATGGAGGATTTCAGCTCTGTCGAACTGTCTCAGGCTTTAGGAAAAGAAAATGTCAAAGTCATAGGCATTATCGATGAGGGTTTTAAAAAAACGATATTAGAAAAATAGAAGGAGGGTCATTATGGCTAAGCAAACTTATAAGAAACATCTGAATAAGAAACCGAAATATAAGCCGACTTATGAGAAAAAGGACGAAGTCAAGATCGATTCGATCACATATCATGACGGTATCACGGTCGGCGATCTGGCGAATAAGCTGCACAAGAATTCCGGCGATATCATCAAGATCTTATTCATGCTTGGCAAGATGGTAACGATCAACTCCGTATTGGATGATGAAAACATCGAACTCGTATGTATGGAGTTCAATGTGGATGCGATTAAAGAAGAGAAACAGGAAGACGAGATCCTGCTGGACACCGAAGAGGACGATCCTGCAGATCTTGTCGAGAGAGCCCCGATCGTGACGATCATGGGCCATGTCGACCATGGCAAAACGACGCTGCTGGATTATATCCGCAATTCAAGAGTCGTGGAAGGCGAATTCGGCGGTATCACCCAGCATATCGGTGCATATCAGATCGAAGTCAACGGCAAAAAGGTGACGTTCCTGGATACGCCGGGTCATGAAGCGTTTACGGCCATGCGTGCCAGAGGCGCCAGCGTGACGGATATCGCGATCATCGTGGTAGCCGCCGATGACGGTGTCATGCCGCAGACGATCGAAGCCGTGGACCATGCGAAAGCAGCCGGTGTGCCGATCATTGTCGCCATCAACAAGATGGATAAGGCTGGAGCGAATCCGGAAAAAATCAAAAGAGCCATGGCGGATCTGGACCTGATGCCGGAGGAATGGGGCGGCGATACGATCTTCGTGGAATGTTCCGCAAAGACCGGCGAAGGCGTCAAAGACGTTCTGGAAACCATCCTGGTCGTCGCGGAAGTCCGGGATCTCAAAGCCAATCCGAAAAAGCGCGCTACCGGTACAGTCATCGAAGCGAAGCTTGATAAAGGCAGAGGCCCGGTCGCTACATTGCTGGTGCAGAACGGTACCTTACGCCAGTCGGATTCCGTGGTTGTCGGTACGGCTTACGGCAAAGTCCGGCGCATGACCAACGATCTCTCGCAGGAGATCAAGGAAGCGCTGCCTGGCACGCCGGTCGAGATCATCGGTCTGAATGATGTGCCGATCGCCGGAGACAACTTCAAGGTATTCGATGACGATAAGGATGCAAGAAGCGTCGCCCAGGCTCGTATGAGAGAACGTATCGAAAAGGAAAGAAAGAGCTCCAGTGCGATGTCTCTGGATGATCTGAAATCACAGATCGATGCAGGCGACATCCAGGAGATCGCCGTTATCGTCAAATCGGATGTCACAGGTACGGCAGAGGCTGTCGCATCTTCATTAAGCAAGATCGATGTGGATGGCGTCAAGGTCAATGTCATCCGTAAAGCTGCCGGCACGATCAACGAATCGGATGTCATTCTGGCTTCCGTTTCGAATGCGGTCATCTACGGCTTCAACGTCCGTCCGGATGCGAACGTGCGTAAGAAAGCCCAGGATGTCGGCGTTGAGATCCGTCTGCATAACATCATTTATAAAGCGGTCGAGGAAATGGAAGCTGCCATGAAAGGCATGCTGGCACCGGTCTATGAAGAAGTCGTCATCGGCCAGGCCGAAGTACGTAAGACTTATAAAGTATCGAAGATCGGCACGATTGCCGGCTGCATGGTCACGGAGGGCAAGATCACCAGAGAATGCGGCATCCGTCTGATCAGGGATGGCATCGTCATCTATACGGGCAGCCTCGGTTCTTTGCGCCGTTTCGAGAACGATGTCAAAGAAGTTGCAGAGGGATACGAGTGCGGCATGACGATCGAGAATTTCAATGATATCAAAGAAATGGATATCATCGAGGGATATGTCGATCAAGAGGTCAAGCGGGACTGATGGCAAGAACGGATAAACTGGATTCGCTGCTTCTGAGAGAGATCTCGATGATCATCTCCCAGGATATCAACGATCCGAAGCTGGGATTTCCGACGGTTACCGAAGTCGATGTTTCTCCCGATCTGAACAACGCCAAGGTCTATGTTTCCTTTCTGGGCAAGAACTATAAGAAACGGGACGGCATCGATACGTTGCGCAGAGCCAAGGGACATATCAAGTCCGAACTGGCAAAGCGTCTAAAGCTGCGTAAGATTCCTGATCTGACTTTCGTAGTCGATGATACGTTGGATAAAGCGGACAGGATCGAAGAATTATTAAAGAAATAATGGCGCCTTGCGCCATTTTCTTAAAAGGAGACTTATGAACAAGAAAGAAGCACTCAAGATCTACCATGATCATATCGAAAGGATCAAAGCCTACCATCTCGTACTGGCGACTGCCGATTTCGACAGCAGCACCATCGCTCCCAAGAAGGGAAGCGCCTACCGCAACAGGATGCTGAGCATCGTCCAGGGGGAAGCGTTTCCGATACAGACGGATCCGGTACTGGTCGAAGCAGTTGATTACCTGAATTCCATCGAGCTGGATGAAAAAATGAAAAGGGAGATCTCTCTGGCAAAAAAGGATATCGAGGAAATGCTTTGCTTTACCAAAGAAGAAGTCATGGAATTTGCTCTGGTACAGATGAACGCGCATGACGCCTGGCTGGAAGCGAAACAGAAAAACGACTACAGCATATTCGAACCTCATCTGCTCCGCCTGATCGAACTGACAAAGCAAAGAACATTAAAGAAAAAACCGGGTGCGAAAGTGTACGATACCCTGCTGGATGACTATCAGGAAGGCATGAATATGAAGAAATATGACGCTTTCTTCAAGATGATCAGGAAGGAACTTGTTCCATTGATCAGGAAAGTCGGCAAGAAGCAGGATCTCATCGATGATTCCTTCATATTCAGACATTATCCGATCGAGAAGCAGGAACGTTTCAGCAAGGATCTGCAGAGATATCTGGGTTTCGATAAATCCTGGGGTTACATGGGCGTATCAGAGCATCCGTTTACCAATGCATTCTCACGTAACGACGTGCGTATCACGACCAATTACGATGAATACAACGTGATCGGTTCGATCTATTCGATCATTCACGAAACAGGGCACGCCTTCTATGAACATCAGCTGGATCCCGCCTATGACAGCTATATGAAACTGTCGGACATGTCCAGCGGCATGCATGAATCGCAGAGCCGTTTTCTGGAGAACTATCTGGGCAGAAGGAAAGCATTCTTTACGACGCTTTATCCGAAGCTGCAGAAACTCTTCCCGGAGAATCTGGGCGATGTAACGCTGGATGCTTTCAGCAAGGCAGTCAATGTTTCCAGATGTTCGCTGATCCGGACGGATGCGGATGAACTGACTTATCCGGTCCATATCCTCATCAGATACGAGATCGAAAAGATGATCTTCAACAACGAGATCGACCTCCATGATCTTCCAGAGATCTGGAACCGGAAATATAAAGAATATCTCGGCGTGGATGTACCGGATGACGCTTCAGGCATCTTGCAGGATATCCACTGGTCGCTGGCATATTTCGGTTATTTTCCGACCTACGCTTTAGGAAGCGCGATAGGGGCGCAGATCTTCCATCAGATGAATAAAGAAATGGATGTGGACGGTTGTCTCGCCAGAGGCGATTTCAAAGCTCTTACAGGCTATCTGAAGCAGCATATCCAGAAGCACGGAAATCTGTACGATTACGATACGATCCTCCGTAATGCAACCGGAGAGCCTTTCGATCCGCGTTACTATACGGACTATCTGAAAAACAAGTACCGGAAACTCTACGAACTGTAAGAATCAAAATCAAAGCAAAAGAAAAGGCTATATTTCAGATATAGCCTTTTTTGAAACTACTTATTTCGCAGCCTTCTTGGTTTTCTTGGCTGCTTTTTTCACTGTCTTTTTGACAGCCGGTTTGACGCCGTGCTTGATTGCGGCCTGGGCAGCAGCAAGTCTGGCGATCGGAACTCTATATGGTGAGCAAGAAACATAGGTCAGACCCACTTTATCGCAGAATTCGATAGAAGCAGGATCGCCGCCATGTTCGCCGCAGATACCCAGCTTGATATTCGGACGGGTCTCCCTGCCGAGTTTGACGGCAGTTTCGATCAGGATGCCGACGCCATGCTGGTCGAGCCTTGCGAATGGATCCTGTTCGAAGATCTTGGCATCATAGTAGGAGCCTAAGAACTTGCCGGCATCGTCTCTGGAGAAACCGAACGTCATCTGCGTGAGGTCGTTGGTACCGAAGGAGAAGAATTCGGCTTCGGTCGCGATCTCGTCTGCCAGCAACGCGGCACGCGGGATTTCGATCATCGTACCGACATGGTAGTCAAGCTTCGCTTTCGCTTTCTTGATTTCTTCATCGGCTGTTCTGACGACGATATCCTTGACATATTTCAGTTCGGCAACATCGCCTACCAGCGGGATCATGATTTCCGGAACGACATGCCATTTCGGATGTTTCTTGTTGACCTTGATGGCGGCACGGATGACAGCCTTGGTCTGCATTTCCGCGATTTCCGGATAAGTGACAGCCAGACGGCAGCCTCTGTGGCCCATCATCGGGTTGACTTCATGCAGGGAATCACAGACGGCCTGGAGTTCTTTCAGGGTCATGCCCATTTCTTTTGCCAGTGCTTTCTGCTCTTTTTCGCCCTGCGGAACGAATTCATGTAGAGGCGGATCCAGGTAACGGATGGTTACAGGGTTGCCCTGCATCGCTTCGTAGATGCCCTCGAAGTCTTTCTGCTGCAGCGGCAGGACTTTTTCCAAAGCAGCCTTGCGCTGTTCCGGAGTGGTAGAAACGATCATTTCACGGATGGCCTTGATCTTGTCTTCCTGGAAGAACATGTGTTCCGTTCTGACCAGACCGATACCTTCGGCACCGAATTCCAGAGCCTGTGCGGCATCTTTCGGAGTATCCGCATTCGTTCTGATCTGCAGTCTTCTTCTTTCATCTGCCCATTTCATGAACTTCTTGAAATCGCCTGAGATCGAAGCAGGAACCGTCTTGATGGCTTCGCCATAGATGTTTCCGGTAGAACCATCGAGAGACAGCCAATCGAATTCCTTATAGACTTTTCCGTTCAAAGTGAACTGTTTCTTTGCATAGTCGATCTTGATATCGCCGCAACCGGAGACGCAGCATTCGCCCATGCCACGCGCAACGACGGCAGCGTGAGAAGTCATACCGCCGCGAACGGTGAGGACACCCTCGGCAGCAGCCATGCCTTCGATATCTTCCGGAGACGTTTCCAGTCGGACCAGAACGACCTTCTTGCCGTTCTTATGTTCTTTGACGGCATCTTCTGCGTTGAAGACGATCTGACCGCAGGCGGCACCCGGAGAAGCCGGTAACGCCGTAGCGATCGGTTTTGCCTTCTTTAACGCTTCCGCATCGAACTGCGGATGCAGCAGAGCATCGAGCTGCTTAGGTTCGACCATCATCAGGGCCTGATCGATGGTGACAAGACCTTCCTTGACCATGTCGCAGGCAACCTTCAGAGCGGCAGTCGCCGTTCTCTTGCCGTTTCTGGTCTGCAGCATGAACAGTTTTTCTTCCTGGATCGTGAATTCCATATCCTGCATGTCATGGTAGTGATGTTCCAATGTATTGCAGATATTGACGAATTCGTTGTATGCGCCAGGCATGACCTTCTTTAACTGGTCGATCGTCTGAGGGGTTCTGACGCCGGCAACGACGTCTTCGCCCTGGGCGTTCATCAGGAATTCGCCGAACAGTTTCTTTTCGCCGGTAGCCGGGTTTCTCGTGAATGCGACGCCTGTGCCGCAGTCGTTGCCCATGTTACCGAAGACCATCATCTGTACGTTGACAGCGGTGCCCCAGGAAGAAGGAATATCGTTTTCCTTGCGATAGAAGATCGCTCTAGGATTGTTCCAGGAACGGAACACGGCCTCGATGGCTCGTTCCAGCTGAATGCCGGTATCCTGCGGGAAGTCTTCTTTCAGTTCTTTCTTGTAGAAAGCCTTGAACTTCTTGACAAGTTCTTTCATATCGTTGGCATCGAGTTCGGTATCGAGCTTGACGCCTCTTTTTTCTTTCAGTTCATCGATGATCTCTTCGAATCTCTTCTTGGACAGTTCCATGACGACATCCGAGAACATCTGGATGAAACGACGGTATGAGTCATAGGCGAATCTTTCGTTGTTGGTTTTTTCAGCGATCGTCTTGGCGACTTCATCGTTGATACCGAGGTTGAGGATCGTATCCATCATGCCCGGCATACTGGCTCTGGCACCGGATCTGACAGAAACCAGCAGCGGATTCTTGGAATCGCCCAGTTTCTTGCCTGCCTGTTTTTCCAGTTTGGTCAAAGCAGTCTTGATCTGCGCCATGATGTCCTTGTTTATTTTTTTACCATCGTCATAGTAAGCGTTGCACGCTTCGGTCGTGATGGTAAAGCCATAAGGCACCGGTAAGCCAAGGCTGGCCATTTCCGCCAGGTTGGCACCTTTACCGCCAAGGAGTTCACGCATGTTTGCATTACCTTCGGCAAACATATAAACGTATTTCTTGCTCATTCTATTCTCCTTTATCAGTCTTTTAGACTACAATATTTTACCATAAAATATTTATATTTTTACTATGATCTATGATCTGAATATGAAAAAGAAAATATGTATCTCTTGATTGAAAGCATTTTATAATAGTGTTGTGAGAAAAAAAGAATACGATCCGAAGATAAGGAAGCTCAAGGGAGGTCTCAACGAGAAGGATAGTCGGATGATCGAGGCTTTTTTCGCTTCGCTGGAAGAGAGGATCGACCTGAATATCCTCAAGAGAAATCTGATTTTCGATCATTTCTGCAACGCTTTTGATTATTATCTGGATCACGGCTATTCCGTAAAGAAAATCGTTTCTTTGATGGATCCTGAACATCTGGGTTCTTTCTACAAGGATACTAAACGTTCCTATTTTTCTTTGGATAATGCGGCGATCGTTTATCCCTTGGGCATGAAATACGGGCAGATGCCGCTGTTCCGCCTTTCTGTCGATCTGAAAGAAGACATCGTTCCCAGCGTTCTGCAGATCGCTCTGGACTTTACGATCAAACGTTTTCCGACGTTTTCCGCCGTCATCAAGAGCGGCCTGTTCTGGCATTATCTGGAAACCACGAACAATATTCCTTTGGTTGAAGAAGAAAAGGATATCCCATGCAAACCGATCTCCATCATCCTGCGCAGTTTCCGTTCTTTCCGCGTCTTCTATTACAAGAAGCGTATCAGTATCGAATTCTTTCATGTGCTTACCGATGGCACCGGCGGCATGATTTTCCTGAATACATTGCTTGGCGAATATCTGCGCCTGTTGAATCATCCGCAAAGTCATGCCGAGAATGTCCTGGATATCGATGAGGCCGTAAGAGCGGAAGAACTGGTCAACGAATTTCCTAAGAGC
>JAEEGF011412137.1_pt1 | contig 24931 bp, 19 predicted proteins | sample 9134171 | NCBI WGS metagenome assembly JAEEGF01 (sample SAMN16246542, study PRJNA631951) | gut metagenome | biome: gut microbiome; feature: rumen; material: AP-attached | host: Bos | place: Iran: Karaj | collected 2018-10 | reverse complement strand
CCATCTTATCCGTCAGGAAGAGTGCCTCGTTGCGAGCCTGCTCGTAGCTCATTGCCTTGCCCGTTGCTGCTACCAACAGCATTGCTACCAGGGCGATCATCATCTTCTTCATATCTCTTAATATTTTAATGTTCGACATTTATTACTTTTTACACTGCAAAAGTAGGAAGAAAATAAGGCATATAAAAAGGATTTCCCCTAAACTGTGTGGGGGAAATCCCTATGGGTTAGATGGATGATGTAAGATGTAAGATGGATGATGTAAGATGTTAGATGTACTTTAGTATTTATAGAAGTTCCACTTCTGCCCGTCCTTGCTCAGTACCATGACATCCCCATTGAGCGACTCTATCTTCACCCGGATATTGTTGAAGGGCTTGAAACCGAAAGACTCCTCCACCATGATGGTGTCGGATTTCAGTTCTTTTGCAGAATAGCATTGGATGAAGAGACTGTCACCCTGATGTTGGAAGTTGCCGTAGACTTCCCCTTCGTGTATTCCTCGAATCAGGGCAATAGCCCCAGAGAAACTCACGTATTTAGTATCAGAGTCAGCCATCTTCCACATACCGAGAAGGTCACCAGCCTCGCTCCCTTCTTGACAAGAGGTGAGAAGGAAGATGGATGATGTAAGAAGTAAGATGTATGATGTCAGATGTCTGATGATTTTATAAGATTTTGCCATGGAAGTTAATTTTGAAGTTAAACGTAGAACAGTCGCCATAGATATTACCTTTGTCGAAGGCGTATGCTGCAGAGAACTGCCAGGGTCCTAACTGGTAGATGCCTTGGAACATGGCATCGAAAGAGTGATGCTTGGGTTGTAGCGGAGTATAATAGGTACCCCATCCCTCTCGGTAGGAGCCTTTCACCAGATAGAACAGGCGGTCAGTGATCTCACCATTGACTCCCAAATGCCAAGCCTTGATGCGGTTGTCGCGGTAAGCAAGGTATCCATCCTTATTATATATAGGAGAGGGGATGAGTGCATTTCCGGGTGTCATACCATAATAGGCATATCCATCATAGAAAGAATGATTGTAATACTCGTCTACCCCTGTCACTTTATCCTTAATCTGACTGCGGATAGGTTCTGGATAGTCACCACCATCCCAATGTATAGGACCCGACTGGTTGGTGCTCTGGAAATACTCAAAGACAGCACCACGCACATACTGCCTGCCTGCCGTTTTGTTGGTATATTGCAGTCCCCACAGACCGTCCCATCCATTACCCTTTCGGATACCAGACCCATCCTCAAAAGGATTGTCGAGATATGCCTGTACCTGATGGTTCTGATTGATATTCCAACCAATCTGGTAGGTCATCACACCGATATGGTTGCCATAGACCCAGTCTTCCATCGCTTCATTCTCAAAATATTGGCTATCACCTGTGGGAAGGATGGCTCTCCAGAACGCCTTTAAGTTAGCAGGTTTCTTTTTTGCCACGAGTTCTCCGTTCTCATATTTGTACATGGTACCACCGAACTGTACGGCATGCTCGATGCCCACCATGACGAAGACGGGCTTGTCAGGATTACTGCGGATATACAGATGCTTCTGGTGGTAATAAGCCCCTTTGGTGTATCTGGCGTTGTTGCCCTCATTGAACTGTCTCTCGTGAAAATGATTATCCAAGAACTTGCCATACCCGAAGTCGAAGTTAATCTGCAGCCAGTTCTTGGTATAGGGTACCGTCCAGAACCCATTGGTACCGAAGTGAACCTGTGGGATGGGTTTGGCATTGGTGCCTTTCACAAAGGAACCCGTCGAGAGCAGGTTGTCACGTACCACTTGATTCTGTTCCCTGCTGCCCGCTTCTAAGAAGAACGACTTCCAGGAGAGGTTGACATAACACTGCTGCAGATAGACCTTATGGTCAGCATGCAGGGAACCGATGGCATCAACAGCTCCTGACAGTTTCCAGTTCTTGTTGAAAACATGTTCTACGTTCACCGCTCCACGCAGATATGCCGTATTGGAACGGGTTCCCAGGGCGTGATGGCGGTTGGTTGCCAACTGAAAAGCAGTATAGTCACCAGTGCCCACAGCAGTCTCTGCCGTCACGTCGTAGGTGATGTGGGTACCCAGTGAGTCCTGTGCTCCTGCCACTGATGTATGAGTGAGGAGGGCAAGGACGAGGTAAAGGTATTTGTTTGTCATAGGCTTAAGGGGGGTTAGAATTTCTTGCCTGCCGCTACATGGTAGACGGTGAGGAACATAATCTTGATGTCCTCCCACCATGACCGGCGCTTGAGATAGTCAAGGTCCATCTCCAGTCGCTTGAGCATCTTCTCCATCGTATCCGTATATCCATTATAGAGGGTGGCATACGAGGTGACACCCGGACGAATCTGGTAGAGGTATTTATACCGGCAGTCCTGTTTCATAATCTGGTCGATGTAGAACTTACGCTCCGGACGTGGACCGACAAACGACATGTCGCCTCTCAGCACGTTCCACAGTTGCGGCAACTCGTCGAGGTGGTGGTTACGCAGGAACTTACCAGTTTTGGTAAGTCGTTGATCTCCCCCTGCTTGATAGAGCTCGGGGCCATTCTCCTCCGCATTAACCACCATGCTTCGGAACTTATAGATGGTGAAGGGTCGACCGAAGCGTCCGATACGCTCCTGTTTATAGATGACTGGTCCGTCTTTGTCTTCCCGTTTGATCATGATATAGCAGATGAGGAAGAGGGGAGAGGAGAGAATGAGAAATATCAAGGCACCGAAAAAGTCAAACCACCGTTTGACCTCTCGTTCAAAAGCATTCATCCCATCATAGATATACGGGTAGTGTTGTTCCATCAGCGATTTGTTTTAATTATGTAACGTATACGCTATGTGTTTTATTGTATATATCCTATTACCTTTTTCACAATTGTCGAAGGTTGTGAGACTACCGCCATCGCTATTGCCAAAGCCATGAAGCAGGAAGGTGAGTCGGTAGATAAAATCATGGCCTACACCAAGCTGTCAGAAGATGAGATAGAGGTGCGCGTGAAGACCAACCTGCATGTCGGCAACTTCCCTGCCATCTGGCTGATGCCACAACCACCGGCAGACCCCAATCTTGAGTGCGGTGAGATAGATGTTCTTGAAACGTTCGGTACGCATAATGACACTTTCCATAGTGTCCACACCCACAGGACTGCCAATCTGGAGCACACCGTTCCGAAAAATCAGTTCCCTCAATAGGGCGGGTATCGAACGATGGCATGTCTGTGGTTTGGAATGGACACCCAAATGTTTTTTTTACGATAGACAGTGCTGTCACGGGTGTTTACAGGAAGTCGACAGACCCCGTGGCTTTGGCCAATAAGCAGTGGCCTTTCGACTAGCCGTTTTACATCATACTCAATCAAAGCGTCAGGACATTCGGAACACCCATTGGCGGCGACCGGGATTTTGACTACGTCTATGAGACGGAGTTCGACTGGGTGAGGGTGTACCAGCGGAATGGCACTAAATGAGGCTCTTGTAAAAAGCTTTGGAGGCGTAACTGACAAAATAGAACAAAGACTGAAGTAGCGATAGGTGTTCAATGTTCCTGTAGACGCTCCATTGCCACTGGACGACTTCCATCTTGTTGGCAGACACAGAGGTGCTGTTGATTCTGTAGGCGGCCAAGGTGGTGCCTGTGTTCTTGGCCCGATACCCTTGTTTCAAAATTGCTAACCACATCGCGTAATCCTCGTGGTGAATGTCTTGAATAGTGACTTTGCCCACTTTCCTGGTATCGTAAATGCCGGTTAAATTGCCAATGACATTGCCGTAGAGCAACGACCGGTAGGTTGCGTATCGTGGTGCGGTAACGATACGGTTGCTGCGGATGCCTTTTTCGTCTATTTTCTCATAATTGGAAAACACGATGGCTGTGCGATTGTCTTTGAACAGTGCCAGCTGTTGCTCTAATTTCTGAGGAAACCACAAATCGTCGCTATCCAGAAAAGCTATGTATCGTCCCTTTGATGCTTGTACACCTATGTTTCTGGGTGCTGACGGCATTCCCTTGGGATTGCTATTCTGTAGCACTCTGATTCGGCTGTCTTTAGCTGCGTATTCTAGGGCAATCTGATATGAATTGTCAGAAGAGCAGTCGTCGATGATGAGTAGTTCCCAATGCTTGAATGTCTGGTTGATGACAGATTCAATGGAAGCACCCAGAAAAGGTGCCGAATTGTACAATGGCATCACGACAGAAACTGTTTTTTTTGTTGCTTCCATATCAAATATAACGTAACAGATGCGATTCTATTATACTGTCATCGCTGTTTTTTTTTATCTAAGAACTTGTCAATTTCTTCTGTTATTTTGACAAAATCTTCGTTCCATGTAGTTTGCTGCAAGAAAAATGAATGGATGTTCTGGGCTATCTGGTCCAGTTCCAGCGTGTTGCTTGCTATATGTTCCAGAAAAGCATTGATGTTGTCAGTGGAATAAGGGTCGACAGTCATACCGATACCCTCGTGGGAAACAAAGTCGCCCAAGCGCGTGTTGTCGGCATAGACAGTGGGGATGCCATACACCAGCGACTCGTGGAACTTGTTGGAGATGGCATACTTGACGTTGAAGTCCTTGTTGGGATAGGCCGCCCATACAATATCCGTCTGTTGGTAGAGCCGACCCACATCCTCAAAATCATAACGCCCTGTGAAATGAATGTTCTGTGCATTCCCTGCATAATCTTCTAAGTATTGCCGGGCATGTCCGTCACCATGGAAGAACAGGTCGAAACGGCTGTCGCCACGAACGGCATCGATGAGCAGCGCCAGAATCTCACGATAGCGCAGCAGTCCGATAAAGGCGATGCGGATGGGGTTGTGGAGTGTGTACAACTGTGTGGAAGGCTCGACATGGACTATCGGCTTGTTCTCCAGCACTATCTGCCGATGCTTCGGGCTGTATAGCTCCGTGAAGAAACGAGAGGCATGGATGGTCAGGTCGGCTTGGCGCATCTTCCAATGTTCAAGAATAGAAGATGCCTTACGGAAGATGTATGCTTCTGTTGGCACGTCCAGATCCTCGTAGATGAGCATCTGTCGGCTGCGGTCCAGCCGGGGCACCATCAGCAGGTTGTTCCAGTGCGAGGCAATGACGACGTCGGGGTTTAGCCGTCGGATGGTGTCGTGGCAGAACTTGCGGTATCCCCAGAGATTGAGTAGCTTGCGGGTCTTGTTGCCATATGCCGATACTTTGGAATAGACGTGGTAACCGGGCAGAGCCTGTTGGTAGTCGTTGTTGCGGTCCCACGTGATGACGGAAAACTCTGCCTGCTCGCCGTAATGCTCGGCCAGCGAAGTGAGTATTTTCCTGTTTCGGGTGTTGATGGGATAGCAGTCGTCTATAAGGAGGATGTGTATCATAACAGTGCTTTCGATAATACGTTGATAATACGTTCGCAGGCTTTACCGTCGCCGTATGGGTTGACTGCTTGGCTCATCTGCTGGTATGCCTCTGCATCGTCAAGGAGCGAGCTTACTTCATGGACAATCTTGTCGTAGTCCGTTCCCACCAGTTTCACCGTTCCGGCAGACAGCGCTTCCGGCCGTTCGGTGGTGTCGCGCATCACCAACACCGGCTTTCCCAGACCGGGGGCTTCTTCCTGGATGCCGCCGCTGTCGGTTAGCACGATAGTCGATTTTTCCATCAAATAGACAAACTCCAGGTACTGTAGCGGTTCGATGAAGAACATATTACCGAGGTTTTCCAGGTCTTCACCGAACACATGGTGTATAGGCTTGCGCACGTTAGGGTTGAGGTGCATCGGATAGACAAAGTCAACACCAGGATACTTCTTGGTCAAGTCTTTGATGGCAGTTACCATGCGAATAAACCCTTCGCCGAAATTCTCGCGGCGGTGACCGGTAATAAGGATTAGCCTTCTGCCATTACACAGGCGTTTTACGTCATATCCGGCAGCAGCCAGTACCTTCACCTGCTCGCCTGCTAACAATGGATTGTTTTTTAGTCTGTCAACCACCATATGGAGAGCATCAATCACAGTGTTGCCGGTAACTGTAATCTTACTTTCATCGACATGCTCTTTCAACAGGTTCTCCAGACTGAGCGAGGTGGGAGCAAAATGAAACGTTGCTATGCGCCCCGTCATCTGTCGGTTCATCTCTTCTGGCCAGGGGCTATAAATATTATAGGTACGCAGACCAGCCTCCACGTGTCCTACCGGTATCTGCTGGTAAAAGGCGGCTAAGGCTGCTGCTGTAGATGTGGTTGTGTCTCCATGTACCAGTACCACGTCGGGTTTACATGCTTTTAGCACATCACGCATGCCAGTCAACACCCTTACAGTAACATCGTACAAATCCTGCCCTTTCTGCATGATGTTTAGGTCATAGTCTGGTTTTATGTCAAATATCCGCAGCACTTGGTCGAGCATCTCGCGGTGCTGGCCCGTCACGCATACGATGGTCTCGAAGGAGTCTTTCTTCTTCTGTAGTGCCAGCACGAGCGGTGCCATTTTGATGGCCTCGGGTCGTGTGCCGAAAACGAGTAATATCTTTTTCATTGATAGTGTGATGTGTTATCTTGATTGATATACTCCCCTGAAGTTGGTGATATAAAAGTATAGCTTGGGAAGGTATAGTCGTAATTTCCTTAATACAAAGGCCATGGGGTATCGCAAGGGAATGTTGCGGCGCACGAAGAGCAGGTAGTCGTGGTCGCTATGGGTGGGGGAGTTGACGTATTGTCTTCTTACAGCAAACGTCATGGTCATTAGTCGCTGGATTTCCTCCTTGCCGGAGTCATGGTCACACGTGCATTCGCCGCAGACATGGGCGGTCACGGCTATTGGCAAATGGTTACGGCGGGCCTGCATGCTGTAGTCTTCGTCAGCTCCTCCGTGTTTGAATCCGTGAAAGAATATTCCCTGTTTGTCTACAACACCATGATGTATCAGCAGGATATTGGCGTGCGTCATATCTACCATTTGAGGTTTACTGGTAGGGTGAGCCAGCAGGTGGCGACCTTTCGTCTTATTGGTAAAGATGAAACCTCCGTATGTTGGTTCATCGGGGTCTCCCGGCTGACAGGTGATGCCCGAAGAGAGTCCGTGTCTCCCATTTTTCCGGTATCCGTATTCGTCAGCCTCGAAAAGCTCTTCGAACACATTGTCATAAACATTAGTGTCATCGTTCAATAATAAATAGAAATCCCATCGCGTTTCCTCGTCAATAGCAGTTTGCCAGGCAAGACGCATTCCACCGGCCCAGAAGAGATTGCCATCTCCTTTAATGATATGAATGTTCTTATCAGTAAAAGTAGTCATGACAGATTCTGCCGTGCCATCTGTACAACCATCATCAGTCAGAAAAACTGTTAACACGATGGGATTCGTTGCAAACTGGTTGTGTGCATCTAATGCCTCATACAGATGCTGAAGGCAGGAAAGTGTTTTCTGCTTGCGGTTGTGAACCGTCAGTATTGTTGCTATTTTTATGTTCATTCTACAAAGGTAAACAATTTGTATGAGATTGCCAAATAATTATCTTCTTCTTATATATTGTTTAATATGTTTGAAGTATGGCATCCGCTTTAGTTGATTCCATGTTCCCTGATTGACAATAATACCTTGATTGTCCCATCCCTCGTAGGATAGATAGATATCCTCCTCACTTTTTTCAATATATTCATAGATATGTTTTGGGGATTTATTTCCTGCTCGGACGAGGGTATAGTTGCGTTTTTTCACACACATATTGTTGACTATGTCCTTGCCTTGGAAAAGGTTAGCACCATCAACGATGTTGTACATCACTTGATTGTCCATATTGTTGTTCTCAATGACATTTCTACATAATCGAGAATCAATAGCATAATGTGAGGTGTGGATAACAATATTCCCATAGATTCTAAGGTGGTTGGCACCGTCGTCGCAGAAAATACCACGATTATGTTTCATGCCGGCATAGTCGTGAATATAGTTGTAGCGGATGGTTGCGTCATCATTTTGAGTACATGTATAAATGGCTCCAGAATCCATCAAGGTATGGTGCTCCTTGTTTGCTAGGTATTCCTTGTCATAATAGATGTGATTGTATTCCACGATACCAAATGACGGATACTCCTTTTGTGTTCTATACCATACACCGATATCGATGGCTGAGTAACCAAAGTTCCGGAATGTGTTGTGGGCAACATAGTAGTTACTACCCTTACAACAGACACAGGAGGTTTGGGACATGTCCTTGCCGATGTGGTCGAACTCGTTATCAATGACAGTCGTGTTTCCACATGAGTTGGAGGACCTGATGCCAAAACTGCTGCAGTTGCTTAAACGATTTTCCTTAAATAACAGATTGTCTGTCTGGTCAGCAGAAAGGACAAGGTTGCGGATTCCCTCAAACAGACATGAGTTAATGACAATCTGCACAGCCTTGGTGTTGAATATCTGCAACAACTGATTCCTTCCTTTGTTTCCGATAAAGTGTAACCCAGACAGGGTAAAACTTTTGTAGGCATTATCGCTCAGATGGAGGAAGCATGATGCCAGGCACTCGTGTATCCTTTTGTCTTTCTCATACCATACCTTCCCATTGGAAATGCGGACCTTGTTTTTTTTATCAGCAGGATTACATAGGGAAAAACGTGGTAGTTGTCGTCCGTAGATGTAGTCGTAGTTGACATTATATTCCTCTGTACCGAAATTCTTGATATATGCCAGGTTGTCGGCAACGAAATAAATACCATTGGAGCTTACTTTCTGTACTTTGAATGTATATCCCCTGAACCATTCTGTGATAGTGATGTACATTTTACTTGCATCATCACTCATGAAATCTGCTGCCTTGGAATAGGGGAGAAAGCATAGTTTATCTTTCTCATTCACAATTCTGATGAGGCTGTCGGCAAAGACACAGTCACTCCAGCAATCATAAAACTCTTGCGTATCAATATTGACAAAGGAATTGGCGTGGTGGAAATCCCCTTTGTAAATGTCGCCGTTATGATAGTCATTCCCAGCAGCAACTAATATAGCTTGTTGCCCCGTGATACGGATGGAGACACCTGGCTGTTGCTCGTTCTTTCTTTCCAAGTGGTTCTCATGGTAGAAGTATACTCCAGGACCAATCATAATCTGGATGTCCTGATGTCCACTTGCAATGGCTTGCGTAATATTGTTGTTAAGGGCATCAAATTGTGCCTGACTGTTTATCCTCATCAGGTAGGCTGCCATAACATGGCTGGGAAATATGACCCCAACCAGTAGCACCCATAAGATGCTCATTATTAAAACATGTTTTTTAGATGATGGTATCATAAAGATGTTATAAGTCCGGATGGATAATACTTTCATATATCTTCATAAGTTCCTCTACATTCTTCTGAGGATTGTGCCTTTGTGCAGCTTCTTTAGAAAGATCTTTTTGGTGCTCTTTGTTTTGGAATACGGTGCAGATTTTCTCTGCCAGCATCTCTATATCCTCAAAACGATAGAGATTCTCTTCGTTTCCATGCATCATATCGGGTATTCCACCAACATAAGAGGCAATGCAGGGTACTCCTAAAATCTGCGCCTCTCCGAGAGAATTAGGGCTGTTTTCAATAGAAGAAGGACACAGGAACAGGTTACATTTCAGAAGTTCCTGCTTCATCTCCTCTGCATTCTTAGGTCCTATAAAAGTAAGGTGATCCTTTATCTTTAGTTTTCTGATCAATGACTTGATGTATCGACCATAGCCTGTGATGCGCCACCATTGGGAGGAATCGTAGCCAAGTGTGGGATCCATACCAGCAACAATAACCTGTGTGTCTGGATATTCACGAAGAATGATAGGGAGAGCTATCAGTAATTGATGAAGACCTTTGAGAGGAGCGAATGACTGGCTTAAGAAAATAGAATGTTTATGGCATTTCGAGTAATCCCATAACTCACCTGTATAAAACTCTTTTCTTAATGTTTCGCCTCCCCAGTGGTATTCCGCATTAGGATTAATAGCCCATGTGTGGGCTTTATCCCAACTTGTTCGTCCGATAATATGGTTGACATGTTGTATCATCTCTATCTCAAACTGTCCCCGTTTTTTAAAACGCGCCTGTTCTCTAAGAATACCTCCTCTAATGATATCACGGAAACTAATATGGGTAAGGATGTCGATATTGCTTATTCCTGTGTGGTAGTAATTGGCATAAACGGAAGTCATCCCTTGAATGGAGATAACAACATTTTTACCACCACAGACCCTTAGCCATGCTAAACCATGTGAGTACTCTGTGCCATGGATGTGTACAATATCCGGTTGGACTGCCTCTCGGATTTCTTCCATGTATCTATTATAGGCTGTGTTCTCATTGAAATGTCCTTTTCCGTACGGAATGGCATAGGATGTGATCTTTCCAGTCACCACACGGGTTAACCTCTTCACATCTTGGGAAGTCGAAAGCATAGACAATTCAATGCCTTCTACGCAAGTCAGTCTCTCCGCAGCCCCTATAATCCAACTGCCGGTCGTGTTCCATTTCTGAATCTCCTCACCTCGTATCTTTGCAATAGCCTCAGGGAGTAGGCTGCCTGTAATCCATAGTATCCTCATCCTGTATTATTTAATATATTGTGAGAAAGTATCTTTTAAGACTCTCATTTGATAATCAACACTCCACTGTTCTTCCACCTCTTGACGGGCATGTTGTCTGATGGCAGTTCGTTCTTCCTCCGTTTTTGTTGTCCAGCGAAGAATCTCATGAGCAAGGCTCTTGGCACTTCCTGTCTCGTAAAACGAACCGGTAACACCATCCTGAATAGCTTCAAATTCAGGCATCTGTGTCTCGAAATCATTATTCGAAACAACAGGTGTTCCATAGGAAAGAGCATGAATGGCTGTCAGCCCTACTTCTGCAGGGCATACGCAAACGGCAGCATTATATAGTAATTCCGCATTTTTCTCTTCCTCATAGCAGGAACCGTAGAACCATACCTGAGCTTGTAAGTCGTGTTTGATAACTTGATTTTCTATTGTATTATCATCTGTCGGGGCACCAACAATGACTAAATTGACGTAGTGAGATTGTTGGTTGAGTTCTGAGATTGCCTCTATTAAAATGTTCAGTTTCTTACGAGCTTGAATCCTACCAATATAGATGATGGTAGGGTTATCGTTATTGAAATGTTTTTTGTAGATATCGGTAGGGTGTAATGAGTGGTATATCTGGGTTTGTTTCTCTGTGTTAAGAGAATTGTGAAAAACATACAAGTCTCTTCCTTTGACTCCTAATTCTTCCATCAATGTACAATTGAATTGGTTGTACATCAAGATGCCGTCCATACTCTTGAAGAATAATTTGTAGATACGTCTTGAGATAGGTTTTGTGAACTCATGTTTGGATATTCCATGAGTCCAGCAATAGATGGGCTTGCCAGTGAGTTTACAATAGATAATAAGCAGCCAATTAGCAAGATAGTCTATTTGCCCAGTGACAAGATAGGCAGAATATCCTTTTAAAAGAGAGTTAATACCCTGATGCCATTTATAATCTTTAAACCCAGTCTTCTTTGTATGGAGAATCTTCTTGAACCCTTTTAATTGCTCAGGAGGGAATTGTTTTAAAGGTTGGAAGACTGTGTCACCAAAATAGAAATCACAATTCAGTTCCTCATCCATAGCATGATAGATGGGGTAGCGGTAGAGTGGGTTGTAATTAAAAAAGCAACAGAGTCTCTTCATCTTTGTTCTTTTAATGATTCTGCCGGATAACTTCTAACCATTTCTTTTGCCACCGCTCTAACGAGAAGGCTTCTTTGACAGTATTATAGGCATTTTGCTGCAGCATGCTTCTCGTTTCTTGGCTTGAGACTAAATGACTTAATGCGTTATATAGTGCATCTTCTTCAGGATTGATGATCATTCCATTGTATCCGTCCAGTACGATATTGGTCATACCTCCCACGTTGGTACATACTACTGAGCATCCTGATGCCATCGCCTCCAAAAGTGACAAGGAAGTACCCTCAGACCCTAATGTCGGTACGACAGCGATGTCTTTGTCTTCGTGTATTCGGAGACTATCTTTGCTTTCGTAGGCTATAAATTCCACATTACTGAATGCATCCAGTTTTTGGCGCATATAACTTTCATCAGGTCCTGTACCGGCAATAGTAATCCTGATGTTGAGATGCTCTTTTAATAATTTCCCGGCTACATTCGCAAAGAGACGTGTACCCCGATAGGTAAATAGCCGTCTTGCAAAGATAATGCGAATAATATGGTTGTCCTTTGGTGGCAAGGATGGTGGTATGGCTGAGAAATTAGGAATAACAATATGTCTTGTCTTGGAATAGGGAGAAATGGCCCGATACCAATTCACAAAGTTATAATCTACACAAACCAACTGGTCGACTTTGTTTACTCGTTGAATTGTTTTCCATGCATCCGTGCATTTCCCAAGAAAGTGTCTGAAGTATCTCCAATCAGAACATGGACTAAACGGGATATCCCATGAGATACCATGTTGTATGGCTATTGACCGGCAAGGTGCCTTTTTCTGAATTAAGAAGTCTGTCCCGTAAATCAACAAGTCACTTGACGGGTTAATATGTTGGAATGTAAATGTTGATAGCATCTCTGCCATCTCCTTTCCTTCATTCCTCTCATGTCTTATGCCATATACATCATAATGATGGAATTCTTTGTGGAAATCTGCTGTGGCACGTTGGTAGATGGTGATAGTGTATCCGCATTCCTTTAACAAAGGAATTAGATGGGTGATATAGGTCTGTACTCCACCAATGGAGACAGCTGTTCCATCAGGTTTGAGGTAATTATAGATGATATGTGCGTGCATAGTGTTTAGTTTTAGTATAGATTCTCAATAATTCTTTCACAGGCATGACCATCTCCATATGGATTCGTTGATTGACTCATTTGGAGGTATAATGTGTGATTCTCTAAGAGCTCAGAGACGCTATTAACAATCAGATGATAGTCTGTTCCGACTAATTTGACAGTTCCTGCATCTATCGCTTCTGGTCGCTCTGTAATTTCACGCATCACCAAGACTGGCTTTCCAAGACCAGGGGCTTCCTCTTGGATGCCACCACTATCAGTGAGGACAATTGTACTCTTCTCCATGAGATAGACAAACTCCAAGTACTGCAGTGGCTCAATGAAGAAAAAGTTATTGTTTACCGTTGACGGTTTACCGTTTACAGCACCTTCTCCGAAGACCTGAGCAATAGGCTTGCGCACATTGGGGTTTAAGTGCATAGGATAGACAAAATCCACCTCGGGGTATTTCTCGCTGAGGTCTTTCATCGCTGTAACCATGCTGATGAAGCCATCACCAAAATTCTCTCTTCTATGACCAGTGATCAAAACGAGCTTACGCGATGTCTGATGGTTGATGTCAGATGGCTGAAGTCTAGATACATCGTAGCCTGCAGCTCTAAGGACGTCCTCTTGCTCTGTAGCGAGTTTGGAATCACTTTTGAGTTTATCCACGATCATGTGGAGGGCATCAATCACCGTGTTGCCAGTTACAAAGATCTTACCTTGAGCTTTTTCTTCTTCAAGATTCTTTTTGCTGAGTGGGGTGGGAGCAAAGTTGTATGTAGCTATACGGCTGGTTATCTGGCGATTCATTTCTTCTGGCCATGGAGAATAGATGTTATGGGTACGAAGACCGGCTTCAACATGTCCTACAGGAATCTGTTGGTAAAAGGCGGCAAGTGCTGCTGCCGTTGACGTGGTAGTATCTCCATGAACAAGTACGATGTCAGGTCTATATTGCTTGAGAATGCCTCGCATTCCTGTCAGCACTTTAGTCGTTATATCATACAAGTCTTGATCTTGTTTCATGATGTTCAGGTCATAATCAGGTGTGATGTCAAAAATGCGCAACACCTGGTCTAACATCTCGCGATGCTGTCCTGTGACACATACCATTGTCTCGAAATCTTCAGGATGTTTCTGTAACGCTTTGACTAACGGAGCCATCTTGATGGCTTCGGGACGTGTTCCAAAAACTAACATGATACGTTTCATATGTTTTCCTGTTTATAGTCTGTGAATAATCCTTTCTGAAATCAGTTTCTTTGCGTATGCGTAGCTATTTGTGCAAAAGAACGCATTTAATAAGATGTATATGGTGATACCCATACAGGCTTGCAAAAATAGAAGGAGTCCGGGATGCATCTCCACTAAGGAGATGGCAAAGATCAATGTGCCCATGACAGCAGAAATGAGTACATACGGAAGTACATCCTTAACCTGTTCTGTGACTCCATAGTTCAGAAGTTTTTTGCATGGATATAAGTTAATGATAATACAAACAAAGTTGTATAGAACAATTCCCCAGGCAACTGCATAGACACTGATGAGAAAACTGACAATAAGAATGATGGTCTCAATGAATTTCTTCATCAGTTCAATTTTGAGTGTGATGCCACTATATCCCAGTGCTTTGATGGCACTCATGTTCGAGCTTTGTATGGGGATCAGCATGTAAGCAATACAGAATATCTGCAGGAAAGGTACGGCAGGTAGCCATTTCTCAGTAAGCAATAGAATGACAAGGGGTTTGGCGGAAACCGCTAAACAGACCAATATGGGAAGGATGATGGAATTGACTAATTCAATAGATCGTTTCATCATCTGTCTTACACGTTCCCTGTCGTCCTGAATATCCGAAAAAGCAGGTAATAAGATGGTCTGTAGGGATACGCTGATATTGGTAATGACAAGGCTTGGGAATTGTTTTCCTCTGTCAAAGTATGCCAAAGTGGCTGGCTGGTATATTTTACCGATAATCAAACTCCTAATATTTTCATAGACGGCTATAATCATGTTAGTGGCAAATATTTTCCATCCATAGTCAAATAACCCCTTGAAGCGCAGGAAAGAAAAACCAATAATGGGTCGCCACTTAATCATAAACCACATGACAATGGTTAACATGGCCTGATTGACTATTTGCTGGCATACCAATGCCCATACTCCCCAGCCATGATATGCCATTGCTATTCCTATAAAACCGGATGCTAGAATTGCTGCTAAGTTGCAATAAAATAATTTGTTGAAAAGCATGTGCTTGGCAATATAAGCGCGTTGAATGGCATTAAAGGCATTGAAAAACAAATTGACGCTCAGAACTCTAAGTACAGGTATCAATAGGTTATTATTATAAAAATCAGCAATGAATGGGGCAGCAAGATATAATAAACCATATAAGATGCCAGATATCGCGATACTGAAGTATAAGATAGTGGAGAAATCCAGGTTGTCAGCTTCCTTCTTCTGAATAAGGGCTGTGTTCAGACCACCGTCAATAATAACGTTGCTCAGTTCGATAAATATCACGATAATGGCGATAATACCAAAATCTTCAGGAAGTAAGAGTCTTGCAAGAATAATTGTTACGAATAAGGAGATTGCCTGTGAGCTGAATCTCTCAAGCAGTTTCCATATGAATGAGCTCATTATCTTGCTACTTTTTATCATCTTCTGTCTTCTAAGGGTGTAGGGCGATTATATAGTACCTCATTGACGCATACTCCAATAAGCATGAAAAAGTAGGGCTCTATAATGAATGATCCGCTTAGTAAAAGCTTGATGATACAAATAGAGAAGAGAAACAGAAGGAATTCCTGAGACAGTTTACCTTTGGTAACCCAAAAAGCCCTTCCAATAAGCGTAAACAACAGTATAAGCAGAATAGTTCCAACGAGATAGCCATAGGCACAGAAAAAATCCAAATGCAAGACATGGGGATAGATGATGTCGTAGTTCCTACTACCGAATGGACCAAGTCCCCAAAAGTGGTCACCGCTGTCCAAAACATCATAGAGCCTGTCGCGTAATATGCTTCGATATGAGTCATTACCTAGCTCTCCAGTTATGAATTTCTCTAAAATACGAGTACTCAGTTGTAGACCCGTAAATAGCTTCACTAGAAATAATAACACGCTATGTAGGTTTGCGATAATGATGGCAGTGAGGGTGATGATACCTAGTTTAACATACACGGATCCCTTGAAATTCATGTAAAAGAAGAAATAGATAATTCCGAAAAAACCTATACAGACAAAAGGACCACGTGTTCCACAGGAAAGAAGGAACAAAACTCCCAATATGGTGACAACGGCTTTCCATAGACGGAACTTTTTTAAGGTTGCCCACAATAAAAAAACAACGTGAGGGAGAATCAGATAGGCAGCATACATGTTATCTTCACCTGCCACCTCTTCCATATTTTTATGGTTTTGGGCATATACAAGGAAATAGAGAAGGTCGACAATGATGCAGACGGTGGATAGAACGAGGAAGGCATTATACGTCTTGTCAATGTCGATGACTCTTCCAATGAAATAAAAAGTGAAGACACAGAAGACACATGTCAGGGCATTCTCGTTGATATAATCTGTATTTTCCGGGAAAAACACATAGCCTGCCAGAAGATAGAAGACATTGATAAAATAAAAAAAATAGTCAACAAGAGAAAACCTGTTGATGAATGCCGGAAGAGCTAGTAATACGGGTATGGAAAAGTAGATAGCAAATGCGATCTCAACATGATCTTTGAAAAAAGGTAAACGTAGGAATACGCCTCTTAGGTATGTATGAAGCATAAATGCCCAAACAACATAAATGAGGAGTTTGAGCATCGTATCCTTTTCCAAGGACACATGGATCTTGTTTGTGATCGCAATCTCCACTACTTAACTGTTTTTACCACGAACCTCTATTATTTTGATAAGGTCATCACGTAAAATGATGATAGTAATAATCATAAATGCAAGGATAAGCATGCATAGAACGAATAACATCCTTTTGGGACCAGCGGGCTTGAGGGGTACAGCCGCACCTTTTAAGATCGTGAACGCTGGGGTGCGTTCCTGTATCCTCGCTTTTGCTGCTTGTAGCTGATTGTTTAAGTTGGTGTAATTATTGAATAACAGCTCCATCTCACTCTCCATCTCCTCTGCCTTCAGACGGACGCTTTGCATGGCGATATTGACATTACCGTCTGCAAAAGCCGCATAACGCTGTCGTGCTTTCTCGTAATTCTGTTTTGCTTCCGCTGTCAGCTGTTTATAATATTCGTAGTCAACACGTGCCTTATTGGTACGGTACTCTGTGATAAAATCCTGCAAATGCTTCATTACGGAATCTGCCAATGTCTTACAGATCAGTGGATCTTGTGCTTTAGTCTGAATACTGACGACCCCGGTTTTCTCGTTATAATTGAATTGTAAGTTGCCTCTTACCTTTTCCATAATAACGTCCTCTTCTTTCGAAAGGATATACGGGTTAAATTGTCCTAGTGAATGAACAGTCTTCTTTTGGGATTTGAAGAGTTTTTTTATCCATATGACAGGGTAGCTCCATACACTGTTTGTCTGATGCTTCTTGAGATAGTCGTAATAGCTCGTTTGAATATCCCTGTCTTGACTGACTACATGAATATTAAAGAGACTGGCTATAAATCCGTTATCTTCCAGAAGATCGGGGTAGAGCATTGGATAAATGGCATCTGAATTTTCTGTATTTCCAATGTCAAAACCGAAAGATGAGGCAAGGGAGCCAAGGGCTCCTCCAGCAGAAGAGCTCTCTGATTCTGGAGCAAGGATGGCATCTGTCGTATAATATCTAGGAATCCCTAGTATATAAACACATGACACGATGAAGACAATGGGGAGGACCCGGTAGAATAATTTCTTATTCGCCCAGATCTTCTTGGCTATAACACGGAGGTCGATAACTTCAGGTTTCTTTTTCGTCTCTTCCATAATCTATTACTTAAACAGGTTTGCTATCGTGGCTGCCATTGTTGCCATGCTGGCTCCAGATGTTGCCATCATCATCTTCTCTGCCATTGTCATCTTACCCAATGCCTTGGAGGGGACTATAATCTCACAACCGGGCTCTACCTTTGCCTTGGTGCTTGCCCTGGCTATCATGCCGTTCGAATATATTATGTAGGTATGTGACTTCTTGGCATTCCTGCTGTAGCCTCCAGCCTGGTTGATATAGTAGCTTGCCTTCTTGCCTTTTTTATAACCCACAATATTGGGATGGAGGACAGCGCCATTGATCTTGATAGTCCCGTTGTATTGGGGAACGAAGATCTTGTCGTCCTCACGCAGGATCAGGTCTTCCTCACAGCCAGGATGTGCCAGTGCCTTCTCTAATTCAATAGCGACAGTATATGTCGTGGGAACCTGGAATTTCTGGAGTTCTGTCTTGCTTTGCTTTTCTGCCAACTGTGCGATAGCCATGGCATTGCTGCTTCCCAAGGCAGTCTCCATCATGTTGTTCTGTTGCTCACGTTGTGCTATCCGAAGTGCCTCTTCCACCTTGTAACGCTCTTCCTCATTGATCTTACGTTCCAGGCGAGCCCCTTTGACATAAGCGTATTGGTTGGGACCTCCAGCCATCTTGATGACATCACTCAAACGGGTCTCACGCTTGGAGAGGGCATAGACGCCGGCGAACATAACCTCTCCCTCAATGGTGACATTCTGTTGGGTGGTATAACCTGCGCTCTGGTGTACGAAGACCTCATCGAAAGGCTGTAGCACGAAACTTGGCTCCCCGTCAATGATCAGTCCGTCTTTCAATGCGAAAGAGAAGGTCTGGGAGATGACAGAGTCTACTCGCTCACTGGCGGGATTGACAATACGGCGTGCTACCTCTACTTTACTCGTTGACGCAGAGTTCTTCAGTCCACCAGCTTGTAGGATAAGGTCTTCCACAGTGGTGTTCTCCGAGAAGACATAGGTGCCAGGGAACTGTACTTCTCCCAGGATGGATAATGTCTCTTCCTCCTGTACGTCAGTACGGGTGGGAACGAAGAGGACATCCTCACTCTGCAGGGTGACATCGGGAAGTGTCTCGTTCATGATCCCCTCAATGTCCACGGCAATAGTGGTCAACTTACGATCGGGTTTCATCCGCTGGATGATGCCGTGACGGGCAAAGGCATATTCCGTGATACCAGAAGCCGCTTGGATGAGCGAGCGTACCGTATTGGTGCTCTCACCAATCTGGTACATGCCAGGACGGAACACTGCTCCTTTGACCTCCACCATATTCTCGTAACGGGGAATGATAGAGTCGACAGTGACGGAGTCATTGTCGTACAAACGGAAAGAGTTGGCATCAAACTCCTCGACGTTGAACACGTTGTATTTGCCTGCTGCCTTCCGATAGACACGGGTGTATTTGGTAAAGGCGTCTCCTGTATAGCCCCCGGCATAGCGGAGGAGGGTGGAGAGCGACTCATTCGCCTTCATCTCATACCACATGGGGCGTTTTACCTTACCATCAATATTCACCAGGTTGTCGTAGGTGCCTACCTGAATGATATCATTATCGGCGAGACGGACATTCCCTGTCAACTTACCATTGAGCATATAGTCATAGACATCGACAACACTCAGTAGTCTGCCGCCACGGAATACCTTGATATTACGGAGGGTACCCAGGTCACTGATACCACCTGCCATATGCAGGGCATGGAATACTGAGGCAAAGGCGGAAAGGGTATAGCTGCCTGGTTTCCTTGCCTCACCCATCACATGTACCGTAATGGTACGTGTCTGTCCTAAGGTCATCTGGATATTGGAACCCTGATAGAAAGACCCCAGCCGGCTCTTTAGTCGTTGTTTTGCCTGAGCGACAGTCAGTCCACTGAGCTCAATGACGCCTCCATTCTCCACGGTGATAGTGCCGTCAGGAGATATCGTGGTACTGATATTGTCACGGGAAGCTCCCCATACATCGATATTGACGATATCACCAGGTCCCAGCACATAACTCTGGGGAGTGGCGATGTTCATCTCCGGTTCAAATGTCAGGTCCCTGCGGTTAAAGATATCCCGTCCGAAGACCTTTTTCTTGTTTTTCTTAGTCTTATACCGTTCCAGTTCGTTCTGCAAGTGTTTGACCAACTGGGCAGTATCCTGAGGTATCCACGCATCCAGTTCCTCCTCCAGTTCTATGTAATCAGGATCATTGGCATCATAGGTGCGGTTGTTACGATAACCGGTGATGCGCCCTTGGGCATACTCCCCGGCATACCTCTCATTTTCCAGGTAGTCATCATAATCCATGTCGGACTTCTTTTGGGGAGACTGTCCTGATTCCAAACGGCTGATACCGTTATTGGTACGCATACGGTCCTTGTTGTCAGCATTACCTACCGTCATGTCAGAGAAGGTGGAACCTTTCCGCATGTCGTTATACATCCTGCGGACTTTGCGGATCTGGGCTGCTGTTACTCCTCTCTGGAGCAGACGTGTCACAATTTGTGATTGGGAAGTTCCCTTCTCACGTTCTTGCATGACATATTGGAGTACTTGGTTGTCGGTCATACCAGATTGTGCCCATCCTATGGAAGTTGCCAGGGTGAGACACATGAGGATAATGAATGTCCGTTTCATCATAATCAGTGCTAAATATTATTATATAATAACACGCAAAGGTGTGAATTATTGCGCAAATTTACACAATTTTTAGGAAATAACATGGGAGAATGGAGAATTTTGTGTATCTTTGCATCCGATTACAGTATCACAATCTTGGGGTTGACTGGATTTGACAGCGGGCTGAGATGGTACGTAAGCATGCGGAGTGACGGCTGTATACTCCATAATCCATTCGGTCGGAAAATTAATTGGCGAAACAAAGTACGCTCTCGCTGCCTAAACGAAGTACAGTAGTTTACTGGCTTTATCCCCTCACTAGGTGAAGGGACGAGACATCGCTCTTCTGGATGTTGTTCCGAATCAGGAAGGTATAGCGGTGCAGGAAAATCGGAAATAGTCTCTTGGAAGCCTCGGCTGGGGGATGAAAACTTAGAGGATAAGGTTGCGGTTGGTGGTCCAGGTCTTGCCGCATCACGAAAATGAAGGCTGGAATAAGCATGTAGAAAGCGTATGGTTTCCCTGTTTGGACGAGGGTTCGACTCCCTCCAGCTCCACTACGTTACGCAGGAAGAACTCTCACCCTCGTGAGGGTTCTTTTAGTCGCTACGCTTTGTAAAAGCGACTTTGTCGATGACGACTCCCTCCAGCTCCACCAAAAATAAAGGCTCCTGCAAGGGAGCCTTTATTGATTTTACTATTTTTCGTTGATGTCCTTCCAGTAGGGATAGACCTTGTATTCGTTGAGAGGAAGTTTGTCTAGATAGTCGGCAGCCTCCCATTTCGTGAGTGTCTTGCCATTGAGCTTGCTCTCTGTGATTTCTCCGTCCAAATCCTTCATCGAGAAGCGTTCCACCACCTGACTGCCCTTGATGGCATAGAGCTTGGTGGTTCTGAAGCTACCGTCTTCACTGGTAATCTTCACATATCCCTTGCCATTACCCTGGTAGAAGGCAATACCCGTCTTGTCGTCCTCTATAGCAACCAGTTGGGGCTTCCCGTCCTTGAAGGTGAAGACGGCTCCATGATTGTCGTCATTAGAACGCATCCATATCTCCTCGATATTGTCTTCGTCGAGATAGAGGAACTGGTACTTGTCTAACGAACCTTTCGAACTGCCAGCGAAGAGTTTCTGCAACTGGGCAATATCCTTCTTCCAGAGAGGTGTCGTCTCATCAATCAGGCGATGATAGCACTCATACTGTGTCTGTGTGAGCTGACCGTCACGGACACGGAAGATACCGACCGTGCTGCTCTCCGGGGCACCATGCTCATAACACAGTTCCAGTCCGTCAGGACCTTCGAAGGCTGCAACGATACTCGTGGGACAATATTCACCACCATCATCAGCATTCCAAGTACAGCCTTCCGTGGTGTCATAGTAACCTAACTCCTCGAAGGCATAGACCTTATCATCCTCAACGACGATTTCCAGTGCCAGTGCCTTCTTGTAGTCGCTATTCTTGTCCTTGGGAGCGTTCTTATACTCACCATTGAACTGGATGAAGCCCTGTGTATAGCGACCGTCAATCTTCGAGCAGATCATGGAGCGACCAGCTTTCATGCCATATTTCTCCTCCATCTGTTTGATGACAGCCTTAGGCATGGGCTTCACGTTTTTGGGAGTCTCAATATTCAGTACCTTACGCGTCTTCAGGTAGTCCTGATGGACGATGATAAAGAACTCACCATAGTCGTAGTCACGCTTGGGGGCATCCTTCGCATTGACGAGGGCATATCTCAGACCAGGGGAGGGAATAGAGGGGCGACTATGCAGTTCACCGCCATACATTACCTCACCATCAGGATTCTTAAGCTGTTCACCGATAAATTTGATGTCCACCCATTTGTTGTTGCCTACGAGCATCTTGGTATAGCCAGCAGCATTGCGGCGTGACATGTCCTGCAGTGACCAACTGGCATACATCCCGTCGAAGTACTCGGCATTGTCCTTGTCCTTCTTCGGTTCCTCCACGCCTGTCCAGTAGATAGTCTGCATATAGGAGGAATTCATATAATAGAGGAACATGGGCAGGGGTGTGGTGTCCTGTTGTTCCACACTGGCAGCAGAGTCGCTGACGGCTGTGGAGTCGGCATCTGTCTCACCGGCAGCCTGTCCCTTGTTCTTGCAGCTGATCATAGCAACTGCTACGCAAAAAGCGAATAATACAATTTTTCTCATAGTCTATAGGCTTTCTGTTCCTAATTGCGGGGATTGCTCCCACAACTCCTCAGATATCTTATCTTGCCATCTCACGTATTCTTCTGTCAATCTCCTGGGCCAGTGCTCGATTGGAATCTGACAGTCCCTTAATTGATAGTATGTCTCCCTTGATATAGGCAAGCTGATGTGGTGTAAGGTCTCCTTTGTCAATTTCATCACGAAGTACATTGAAAAGATAAGTGATGTCGTCCTGGCTGACGTGGAAGTTCCACTTGCATGCCTCGTCGATGGTGACGGGTTTGGCATGTACGTTGTCGCTCTTGTCGAAGCAGAAATACTCTACCTCGGGGAAGTTCTGCTTCATCAGCTCCATCTTATGGATATTGTTGCCAAACGACTCTATCATATAGGGGATATGAATGAAACGTCCGTTCTTCTTACCCCTTTCCACAGAGTTCTTGAAACAGTTGCGGATGGTGTTGTAGACAGCAATAAGCCGTATCTCTTTCATCCCGTAACGCTCTGCCTTCTTGATGGCGCCAGCCAGTTTCTTGTAAGAGTTGAAGGCAGCGTCATATACCAGTCCTGTCTCAGAGAAGTCCATCTCCTTGGCAGCAGTACTCTTGCCACTTGCCGAAGGACCTGTGAAGATGACAAACTGTGTCTTGCCGGCATCTACGGCACGCTGGAGCATCACACTATAGAGTGAGTCCACCAGGTATCTCTCCGCATCGCGGTAATAGACGGTGTTGGAACCACCGTCATAGCCGATGGGCTTGAATAACAGACGCATCTCGTCAGGGTCAATCTTGTTACCTGCCGTCACGAGGTACTTGTCGATGAGCTCTGTGGTGTGAGCCATTGCCCAGGCTTTCGCCTCCTCATTGATGAGCATGGGCTGTGACGCCTCTGTTGATGACGTCGCTTTCTGCTGGGTCTTACATCCTGTAAAAACCGTAAAAGTGGTTGCCATCATGACGATGGCAGCCACTTTTGTTATCTGAAACTTGATGTTCATCTTTAATTTCTGTAATTGTGGAGTAATTCCTCTACACGCTTATTGATTTCCTCTGCCAGCTTCTTGTTTCTTGAGCTCAGGTTGGGAATAGAAGAGAGGTCGCCGACGAGAGAGGGAAGCTGCTGCTCCCAGAGCTCTCCGCTGTTGACAACATCAAGCAGGACAGACAGCATCTGGTTGACTTCCTCTTCCGATACGTCATAGTCCCATTTCTTGGCATCCTCAACACTCACCTTCACAGGACCGTTGTTGCCCTCGCATGTAACAGGGATAATGGTAATCTCAGGATGCTGTTTCTGCAACCACTCAATCTTACCCTTGTTATCCTCGAAAGACTGGTACATATAGTCGATGGTGCAGAAACGGTTGGTGTTCTGACCACGGTTGATGGAGTTCTTGAAACATGTCAGGATGTCGTTATAGACCAGCATGACGGTGATCTTGTCAAGACCTTTCGCCTTGGCACGCTGGATGACATTCTCCAGACGCTGGGTACCCCCAGAGAGCGCGGCGTCATAAACCAATCCCTCGTTCTTGAGGTTCAGTTTACGGGCGGCAGTACTCTTGCCGCTGGCTGGAGCACCGGTGATGATGGTCATGGTGTTCTTGCCAGCACGTGCTGCTCTGTCGAGCATGACGGTATATAACTCGTCAACTACCATTTTCTCTGCGTCACGATAGGCTGTGACATTACCACCATAGTAACCGATAGGCTGGAATACCTGACGGAACTCATCGGGATCAAGCTTGTTACCGGCGGTGGCAAGATACTTGTCGATAAGCAACTGTGTACGGGGCTTTGCCCATGCGGTGGCATCTGCGTTCAGCAGGGTAGGCTGGGGAGCCTCGATGGTATAACGGGAAGGATACTTGTTGATGCGGTTGTGACGACGGATGTCCATCAGCTTATCCATGAAGAAATAGCTGTCGCCAGGCATCTGATAGCGGGCATTACCGTTAGGATCCGGCTTGAAGAGCATCTCCGACATCTCCCCCTTGTCGATGAAGGTCACCCATCCACGGGGAGAGAGGTGATAGGCGTTATCGCCGAGGACAGCCTGTACGAGACAGTTGGTGTCCCACATACGCTGACCAGTGTCACAGGTGTAGTTGGTGTACACTGCCTTGATGGGGTTCCAGTCTGTATAGGAGAGGTCTGCTACCACGTCCTGTGGCAGATAGTTCATCTTGTCACCGATGTTACTGGGTGACATGATAAGGTCAACCTTCTCAGGGAGCTTGCTGTAGAAAACAGCCGACTGCTTGGAGGCGGCACGCATGTTGTAACCGCTGAGGCTGTCACCAGCCTCGAAACGTCCTGACTGGATGTACACTGCCTTCACCTTCTGCTTGAAGAGCTCCAGGCCACTG
>JAEEGF011572513.1_pt1 | contig 24938 bp, 35 predicted proteins | sample 9134171 | NCBI WGS metagenome assembly JAEEGF01 (sample SAMN16246542, study PRJNA631951) | gut metagenome | biome: gut microbiome; feature: rumen; material: AP-attached | host: Bos | place: Iran: Karaj | collected 2018-10 | reverse complement strand
GTGTGTAGCCCTAGATATAAAGGCCATGCTGACTTGACGTCATCCCCACCTTCCTCCTCGTTTTGCGAGGCAGTATCGCTAGAGAAATCAACTAGCAATGAGGGTTGCGCTCGTTGCAGGACTTAACCATACATCTCACGACACGAGCTGACGACAGCCATGCAGCACCTGTGTAAGCTACTGACTTAACAGTTGGATCCCCTTTCAGTTCACTACTTCTTACATGTCAAACCTAGGTAAGGTTTTTCGTGTTGCATCGAATTAAACCACACGCTCCGCTGCTTGTGCGGGCCCCCGTCAATTCCTTTGAGTTTTAGCCTTGCGGCCGTAGTCCCCAGGCGGAATACTTAAAGCGTTAGCTTCGGCACAGAGAGGGTCGAAACTCCCCATACCTAGTATTCATCGTTTACGGTGTGGACTACCAGAGTATCTAATTCTGTTCGCTCCCCACACTTTCGAGCCTCAGCGTCAGACATAGCCTAGAAGGCCGCCTTCGCCACTGGTGTTCCTCCCGATATCTACGCATTTCACCACTACACCGGGAATTCCACCTTCTCCTGCTACACTCTAGCTCAACAGTATCGGACGCACCCTCCCAGTTAAGCTGGGAGATTTCACAACCGACTTGAAGAGCCGCCTACGCTCTCTTTACGCCCAGTAAATCCGGATAACGCTTGCTTCCTACGTATTACCGCGGCTGCTGGCACGTAGTTAGCCGAAGCTTATTCATAAGGTACCGTCATCATTCTTCCCTTATAAAAGAAGTTTACAACCCGAAGGCCTTCATCCTTCACGCGGCGTTGCTGCGTCAGGCTTTCGCCCATTGCGCAAAATTCCTTGCTGCTGCCTCCCGTAGGAGTTTGGGCCGTGTCTCAGTCCCAATGTGGCTGACCATCCTCTCAGACCAGCTACCGGTCACAGTCTTGGTAGGCCGTTACCCCACCAACAAACTAATCGGTCACAGGCCCCTCCACCAGCGCATTGCTGCTTTCATGACCTCTCTTGTGAGAAGCCATCGTATGCGGTATTAGTCCGCCTTTCGGCGAGTTATTCCCCACTCGTGGACAGGTTACCTATGTGTTACTCACCCGTTTGCCACTAGACTCTTGCGAGTCCCGTTCGACTTGCATGCATAATGCACGCCGCCAGCGTTTATCCTGAGCCAGGATCAAACTCTCTAAACCAAACATTAACGTTTGTTAGAACGTTGATCTGCTCTTAAAAGTTTTATCTTCCTTCCGCTATCCAGTTGTTAAGGTGCTCAACAAAGCAAGAAAAATAATATCACAGATTTTTGAACCGTGTCAAATGACGTTTTAGGCACAAAAATGCTTTTTTAACAAAAAATTTTTCTTTTTATTTTTTATGGCACTTTTTTATTTTTTTTCGGGAGAAGCAGGTCTATCCGCGTGCTATCATGTTAGTATCACCTATTAATAGACACAGGAGGTCTCATAAATGTCGATCATCGATCAGGCAGCAAAAGAGCTTTCCGATATCATAAGGACCGCTCCCGCTGATTATATTGAAGTACATCTCTCGGAAACAGACTCCAGTGCCATCCGTTACCGCCAGCAGAACCTGGAAACGATAGGAAAATCATCCTCCCGCGGCGGCAATATCAGGGCACTCGTTGACGGAGGCTGGGGATTTACATGTTTCAATGATATGGACGATCTGAACAAAAAAGTCCAGGAGGTCATCCATCAGGCCAAACTTGCATCCGGGCCTAAGATCAAACTGGCTGATGTCCCCGTAGTAAGGGATACCGTCAAGTCAGAGTACGACCCTACTACCGTTTCTCTCTCAAGGAAGAAGGAGATCTTCGACCGCTACAACTCACTCATCTGGGAGACTCCTTCGATCCAGTCTTCATCTTTAAGATACGCTGACGGACATAAACGTCAGATATTCCTCAACTCCGAGGGTTCCTTCATCACCCAGGAGCGCTCCGATATCACCGTCGGCATGATGGCTGTCGCCAACAAAGGAAACGATGTCCAGCAGGCCAATATCTCCATCGGCAACATCGGAAATTTTGAAGAGATGACTTCCCTCGACGACGAGATCGTCGATACTACTAAGAAAGCTGTACAGATGCTCGAAGCACCTAAGATCAAGGCCGGAGAATACACCGTGGTCTTGGACCCGGTGCTGGCAGGAGTATTCGTACATGAAGCATTCGGACATCTTTCCGAAGCCGATTTCACCTATGAGAATGAACAGATGAAAGAGCTCATGGTGCTTGGCAAACGTTTCGGCGAAAAGCATCTCAACATCGTTGACGGAGCCAAGGTCCCAGGACTGCGCGGTTCATATAAATATGATGACGAAGGCGTCGAATCCACTAAGACTTATTTAATAAAGGAAGGTATCCTTACCGGCCGACTTCATTCCCGTGAGACAGCCGCTAAGATGAACGAACCGGTCTCCGGCAATGCACGATGCGTCAGCTATCATTTCGCACCCATCGTCAGGATGACCAACACCTATATCGAACCGCAGGACGCCACACTCGATGACCTTCTGGCCGGCATCGAGGAAGGAGTATATGCCAAGAACTGGTACGGCGGCACCACCAGCATGGAGATGTTCACATTCTCTGCCGGTGAAGCCTATATGATCCGACACGGTAAGATCGCTGAGATGATCCGACCGGTAGTCCTTTCCGGCAACGTCTTCACTACCCTCGGCAACATCGATGCCGTCGGCAATGACCTCGATATGAATGAAGGCGGAGGCTGCGGCAAAGGCGGGCAGTTCCCGTTGCCGGTATCCAACGGCAGTCCTCATATCCGTATCCGACACTGCCTGGTAGGAGGTGCATAATCATGAAAGATCATTCCAAACTCATCGACGATATCCTTTCACTTTGCAGAGACAAGACCGATGAATGCGATGTGGTTGTCTCAACCGGTTCATCGATTCCCGTCGAATATGAAGCAAACCGACTTAAGAACATCCATTCCAAACAGTTCCAGAGCGTCTCTTTACGCGTGATAAAAGACGGAAAACTGGGCATCGCTTCCACCGATATCCTTGATGACCCCAAGTCTCTGGTCGATAACGCCATCGAAAGCGCTTCTTACGGATCCAAAGTCAGTTACACACTGCCTGATTCCGCGTCATACCCCTCGATAGAACTCTACGATAAAGACGTCGAAGCCGTGACCATCGATCAGATGGTCGAATGCGGCAATAAACTTATCGAGACCATCACGAAGCTCGATCCCAATATCGTATGTGAAGGCGGTGTCTCAAAAGATACCGGCACCTGCGAATTCGCTAACTCAAAGGGTCTCAGCTACTCCTTCTGTGAGACTTCTTTCGATATCGCCCTTGCCGGCACCATCATTAACGGATCAGACATGCTGTTCCTGGGAGATGGCAAAAGCTCCTGCAAGGTCGACTGGAATATACGCGACATCATCGAGACCATCACTGAACAATATGAACGCACCCGCAGACAGGCTCAGGTAAAATCAGGTCTTCTCCCTGTCATCTTCTCGCCCAACGGCTTCTGCGATGCCTTCATCCCCAGTATCTGCGAAGGCATCAACGGAAAGCTGGTCCTGGAAGGTGCTTCTCCGCTTACCGGAAAGCTGGGAGACAAAGTTTTCGATGAGAAATTCACACTCACTGATGACGCGACTATCCCTTATCGACCGGGCTCCCGCCCAATGGACGGTGAAGGTATCCCCAGTAAGCTGCTGCCCCTTTTCGAGAACGGTAAAGTCGCAAACTTCATCTACGACCTCAAAACCGCTGCATTAGCCAAGACCAAGAGTACCGGACACGGAAGCCGCGGAGGCAGTCTCCCCAGCCCGACGAATATGATCGTAAAACCCGGAACGATGATGCAGTCCGAAATGATCAAGACCATCAAGGAAGGCATCTTAGTCGAAGAGCTGATGGGTGCCGAACAGGGCAATGTACTCGGCGGTGACTTCAGCGGAAATGTCCTTTTAGGCTACAAGATCGAGAACGGCGAGATCGTCGGACGTGTCAAGGACACTGTAGTTTCAGGTAATATATATGAACTACTTAAGGATATAAGTGCGATCGGCAATGACAGCAAATGGATCGGCGGAGTCTACACTCCCTCTATCTGCTTCCCCGCCGTCAGCTGTGCAAGCCACTAAGGAGAGACATCATGGCACTTGATTTTTTGAAGATACTGGCTCGGCCTAAACTGACAGAACCCAATATGATCGCTGCCTGGCCCGGAGTCAGCAACGTCGCGATTCTGGCAGCAACATATATCGCCAAGCATCTCAACTGCAAAGAACTGGCAGCTCTGCGCCCGCAGTATTTCTTCGAACCTAACGGCATGATCGTGCGTGACAGTCTCGTCGAAGGCGCACAATTCCCCACCAATGGTTTCTTCTACTATAAGAATAAGAAAGGGCGAGATCTGATCATATTCATCGGAGAGACACAGCCGACATCTAATACCTACAGTTTCTCCCATGCACTTATCGATGTGGCAGAACGCTTCAACGTAAAATGCATCTATACCAGTGCTGCGATCATCGCCCATATGCATCATACCGAAGCACCTCACGTCTATGGTGTCGGGACCAATGAGAAGATGCTCAATCATCTCACTGCCAACGGGATCGATCTGGGTGGCAATATCCAGATCGCAAACATGAACGGACTCATCCTGGGCGCAGCACAGGAAAGGAACATGGACGGCGCCTGCATCCTGGCAAGCGTACCGAACTATACCACCCATATGAACAATCCTCCGGCAGCTCTGGCCATCGTAAAAACATTGGCATCGCTACTTGAGATCAATGTAGATCTTGAAGACATGGAAAAATACGCCGATGATGCCCGGGAAGACCTCAAACAGATGGCATCTGAAGCAATGGGAGACTACATCGATTTCTTCACTGAGCCTATCTGGGAAAACCCTGAGAGCAGGTTCAACGAAGACATCGACGACGATGAGGACGACAACTTCAATGAAGACAACTAACGAAGAACTGCGCAGAGCGCTCGAAGTGATTGCTGATGAGGATCAGCTTCTGACAGAAGCTGAATTCAATGCGCTCTCCGATATGACCTCCGACGAAATGGAAGACTTCACTGAAAGATGGAGGACCATCGACTGCACACGCCGACAGCAGGTCGTATGTCTCTTACATGATGAGAGCGACGAAAAAACCAGTTATGATTTCTCCCGCATCTATCGTCTATGCCTGCGTGATCACGATGCCGATGTCAGATATGAAGCAGTCAAAGCATTATGGGAGAGCAGGGACACTTCCCTGATCCCAAGGCTGACAAAACTGATGATGGAGGACGAATCAAACGATGTCCGCGAGGCAGCTGCCGAGATACTGGGCAATTTCGCACTCATGACCGAGCTTGAGGATCTTCCCTACTCAGCAGAACTTGAAAACGCCTTGCTCTCCGTCTATTACAACGAAAACGAACTGGACAGCATACGATGCCAGGCGTTGATCGCTGTCGCCCCTCTCTCTGCTCCCGGCGTGATCAAAGCTATCGGCGATGCTCAGCAGAAGAGCGATGAGATCTATAACTGCGCTGCAATCTGTGCCATGGGCCGCAATACCGATGATGTCTGGATCCCTTATATCATCGAAGCACTTAAATCTGAAGATAAAGAGATCCTGCTGGCGGCCGTCGAGGCATCAGGTGAACTTGAGAGTCCCGAATTCATCCCCTACCTTGCCTCACTCATGATCGAGAAGGATGAAGAACTGCTCTATCAGGCGATCGTGGCTTTAGGCAAGATCGGCACGACCGCAGCTAAGAACGCTGTCATGTCTCAGGCAGAACATGAAAGTGAAAAGATCCGCGACGCCGTACAAGATGCTCTTACATTGATCAGCGAAAAAGCTTCTCCGCTGACATTTGCATTCGATATCAAAAAACACGGTATCGGCGGCTGATCATTAAGTCATTAAGGAGGGACCACTCATGGAATATGCTTATTCATTCATGATGATCGCTTTCGGAGCAATGATGCTCCTGTATGCAGGACTTCTGGCACTCTTCAAAGACTACAAGATGATTCCCCGTCACTGGTACGTCCGCCCCAAGGACCCCAAGCACTACGCTGTCTGTTTTGCCAAGCTTATAGCCGTCATAGCATTGGGGCCGATAGTCAGCGGCGGTATCTGGGCGATCGCTCCCACGACACTGTGGGTACAGATATTGGCTATTGCCATACTGGTATTGAGCATTGTTGTCGACGTCAAGGTCGGCAAAAAGCTGTTCGGGCCGATCTTCAACGATACAGGGATATAAAATTCTTTAAAACATCTTCCTGTTATAATGTTACACACTTTGAAATGGTAGGTTCATAATATGCTCAGAAATTACAATATGCTTCCCCTCATGGTCGGATCCCTTCCCTACACCGATCCCAATAAAGCCTGTGAGAAAGTTAAACAATATTTTGATAAGACTCCCTGCTGGCCTCAGCTTCCAGTCAAAGATTCCCGCGAAGGCATGATCCAGCAGGTCGTGAACGGTCTTCCCGGTATCTCATTAGTCGACGGCAAATACATCATGGACATCGAATCTGCCGACATGGATGAGTTCGAGGCCTTCGTCACAAGAGCCATGACTGAAGATTACTCTCAGTCAGGCCTTGCCGATTATGAAGCTTCAGGACTCTACGCCATGCTGGATACCGAATGGGATGAGCCGGTCCTCGTAAAAGGACAGCTCTGCGGCCCCGTCACTCTTGCTCTCAGCATATTCGATAAGAGCGGAAAGCCCGTTATCTATGATGACACCGTTACCGATCTCATTACTAAACATATCAAATTGAAAGCTATGTGGCTCGAGAACGAGCTCAAAAAGATATCCCCTAACACTCTCATCTGCTTCGATGAGCCTTCACTCACAGCCTATGGTTCCGGCTTTTTCAGCTGCTCACCGGAAAGACTGACATCTCTCATCTCTGAAGTCGAGAGTTGTGTACAGGGGCTCTCCGCCGTACACAGCTGCGGTGAAACATTCTGGCCTATCGTCACCAACACCAGTGTCGATATCATCAGTCTCGACGCCATCGATTACGGACAGAGATTGAATCTCTACGCTAATGAATTAGCTGATTTCTACACTCGCGGCGGAAGCATCGCCTGGGGCATCGTACCTACCGCTGCCGAAAAGATACAGACCACGACAGCCCAGCAGCTGACATTCCTGCTCAAATGTATCTTCGATCGACTGATGTTCCATGGTATCGACGAGACTCATATGTACGCCAACAGTTTCATCACACCGGCCTGCGGTCTGGCAGGGCTGGATGAAGAGGATGCAGAGAAAGCCCTCTCACTCACCAAAGAAGTTGCCGACGCCATCAGAAGATGACGGAATAATGCATAAATACTTTTTTTAATCTATACTTAACAAACAGTTCATTAATAATCCTTTAGGAGGATAACTATGGCATCAGAACTTGAAGAACGAAACAGCCAGGTCCTAGATGAAATCTGGAATATAGCTAGTGAGCATATCGATAAAGTAATCACTTCCGAACAGGAGCGTCAATTCATCCTTTCCATCGCGATGGGAGCTACTGTTGCAGCTGAGCTCTTCCTCAACAACTGCGAAAGCATTCGTCCTTTCTGGCGAGAAGGTTCCATTGAAAAAGGCAAAGAGATCTGCAATCTTTTCTCTTTCATCATGCTCAGCCAGTGTTACCGATGGATCAACCAGCAGCCTGGTGCCGACCCCAATGCTAACCTCCCTAAAGAAGTAATGTCCACTAAACTCATGTACATCTTTGAAGTCGCTCCGGAACGCTGGATGGAAGACTTCACTAAATTCGATGAACAGTTCAATTATGACCTCGACAACCATCCTCATATCATCCACCTTTCAGCACTCATCATCGCCAAGATCTGTCAGCTCTGTGGCCATCAGTGTCTTGCATGGGGCGAAATCGAATTCCCTGTCCATGAATTCAAAGACATCATGAGCCCCAGCGTCCTTATCGATGGTGCACCTCTCCGAGAACAGAAAGATATCAATGTCGTTGCTACCGCCCTTTCAACCGGTATCGATGCCATGAATAAATATATCGAAGAGGCCAAATAGGAAGATGCCCCTGGGTACTTCTGACCTGATAGAGTTCCTATCAAAACCATCCTCCTACCCACACAAAACTGATCAGAACATTCAGGTCATCCAAACGCAAATGTCTCTCGTCTTCTTGACGGGAGATTGTGTCTATAAGGTCCATAAACCTGTAGATCTAGGCTATGTCGACTATACGACCCTAGATAAGCGTCACTATTTCTGCGAGCAGGAAGTCATCCTGAACAAACGTCTCTCTCCCGAACTCTATTACGGTGTGGTCCCCATCACCATGAATGCCGCTGGATCACTGGAACTGGATGGTAAGGGAGAGATCATAGAATATGCCGTCAAGATGAAGACTCTTCCCGCTGACAAGATGCTTGATAAGCTCTTGGTCACCGATTCTGTCACACCGGATATGATGATCAATGTTGCTAAGAAAGTATCGGCATTCCATAAGAAAGCTGTATATTCCGAAGAGATCGCCAAAGTTGCATCTCTCGATACCCTCACATTCAATGCTGACGAGAACTTCCAACAGCTCTCCCCATACATCGGCAGAGTCTTCTCCCAGCAAGAATACGACCGTATCTGTATCTTCACCCGCAACTTCCTCAAGGATAATGCCGGTCTTTTCAATAAACGTATCAGCGACAACCGCATCAAAGACTGTCACGGTGACCTTCATTCACAGCATATCTGCTTCACTGATCCAATCTCGATCTATGACTGTATCGAATTCACAGACCGTTTCCGCTATGTCGATGTAGCAGCCGAAGTGGCATTCCTCTGCATGGATCTGGATCACAGCGGACATTCCGATCTGGCACAGACTTTCCTGGCTGCATATGTCGAAGACAGCCAGGATGAAGAGATACTGAAACTCAGCCGATATTACCGATGCTACTATGCCTGTGTTCGGGCAAAAGTCAACTGCTTCCAGCTGGATGATCCTTTGGTCTCAGATGAAGCAAAAGCAAAGTGTCAAAAGACCGCTAAATCATACGTCGACCTGGCTTGTTCTTATACCGATAATAAGACTCATCTCTTCATCAATTACGGAACGACTGGATGTGGAAAATCCACTCTTTCAAGAGAACTTTCGCAACATCTTGGGCTCATCTATATATCATCCGACATCACACGCAAACGCCTGGCTAATGTCGCACTGGATGACCATCATTTCAAAGAACTCAACGCTGATCTATACAGCCCTGAGATGACAAAAAAAACTTATGATACTCTTTACGAAAACGCAGACAAAGCACTGCGTTCCGGCATGTCAGTCATTATCGACGCAGCTTTCCTCAAGAAAGAAGAAAGAGCCAAAGCGTTCGATATCGCCAAAAAGAATGGTGCAAAATATCATATTCTGGAGTACCCGACCACAAAAGAAGACACTATCAGGAATCTTCAGAAAAGGTCTCAGGAAAACGATGCTTCAGACGGAACATTTGATATCTACCTTATGCAGATCGCAACTCTCGATCAGCTGACTGACGATGAAAAAGCATACGCCATCGTGATCGATCAATCCGGATCACTCGATAATAAAATAAATAAAGTAATGGAAGTGATAGCTAATGAATAATTATGACATCAAAGACATCTCTTTAGCCGATAAGGGCAAACAGCGTATCGAATGGGCCAGACGTGATATGCCGGTCCTCACACTCATCAGAGAAAGATTCGAAAAGGAAAAGCCTTTGAAAGGTATCCGTATCGGCGGCTGCATGCATATAACCACCGAGACCGCCAACCTGGCACTTACACTGCTTGCAGGCGGAGCCGATCTCGTTATGTGCGCATCCAACCCTCTCTCAACTCAGGACGATGTTGCAGCAGCTCTGACTTCCATGGGCGTTCCCGTGAATGCCATCAAGGGCGAAGACGATGCCACTTATTACAAGCATATCAATACCGTCCTTGACCATAAACCTCAGATCACCATGGACGACGGCGCCGATCTGGTCACGACACTGAACACTAAGCGCCGCGAGCTCCTTTCCAATATCATCGGCGGCACTGAAGAAACCACTACAGGCGTCGTAAGACTGCGCGCAATGGAAAAGACCGGACATCTCGAATATCCGGTAATCGACGTCAATGACGCCCAGACCAAACACTTCTTCGATAACCGATACGGCACCGGTCAGAGCACCATCGATGGTATCACCCGTGCCACCAATATCCTTTGGGCTGGCAGGACCGCCGTCATCTCCGGTTACGGCTGGTGCGGCCGCGGTCTCGCACTCCGAGCAAAAGGACTTGGCTCCAATGTCATCGTCTGCGAAGTCGATGCCATCAAGGCTCTTGAAGCAGCCATGGAAGGATACATGGTCCTCCCCATCGCTGAAGCAGCCAAGTTCGGTGATATCTTCGTCACCGTCACTGGCGATAAGAACGTCATCTCCCGCAGCGCCTTTGAAAACATGAAAGACGGCGCCGTCATGGCCAACTCCGGCCACTTTAATTCCGAGATCGACATTCCCGCACTCACCGAGATGTCAGTTTCACACCGTGAAGTACGACCTATGGTCGAAGAATATACTATGCCCGACGGACGAAAACTCAACCTGATCGCTGAAGGCAGATTGGTGAACCTCTCTGCCGCTGAAGGACATCCTGCCTCTGTCATGGATATGTCCTTCGCTAATCAGGCTCTTAGCGTCGAGTATCTCATCAAGAACCAGGGCAAACTTCAGAAACATGTCTATGCCGTCCCAGAAGATATCGATTATGGTATCGCAGAACTGAAACTCAAGGCCATGGGCATCAAGATCGATACCCTCACCGAAGAACAGATCGCATATCTCTCAGGATGGGAAGAAGGGACCTAGAAAATGAGTAACGAATTCATCAAGTTCGGCACCGATGGCTGGCGTGCCATCATCGCCGACGATTTCACTGTCCAGAACGTTCGTCTCGTAGCTCAGGCGACTGCCGAATATTTCCTGACATTGTCACCAGAACCGACCGCCGTCATCGGCTACGATACCCGTTTCGCATCCGCAACTTTTGCCAAGGCGACCGCTGAAGTCTTCGCTGCCAACGGCGTCAAGACTTACCTCTCACGTGAACCGGTGCCTACCCCTGTCACCAGCTACGGCATCGTGACCCGCAAGGCTACCGGCGGTGTCGTCATCACGGCATCACACAACCCGGGCAATTGGAACGGCTTCAAAGTGAAATCATCCAACGGTTCCAGTCTGGAACCCGAAAATGTTGCTATCATCGAGAAGAGGATCCATGAACTCTTCCCTGTCGAGATCAAGACGATTCCGGCAACCGAAGCCTTTGCCAAAGGGCTCCTTGAATATGTAAGCATGTTCCAGGAGTATGCCGATCATATCGCGACTTTGGTAGATCTGGAAGCTATCAGAAAATCCGATATCAAGATCGCTGTCGATTCGATGCACGGCGCCGGTATTGGTTATCTCAAACGTATCCTCAACTGCGGCAACAAGCTTGCAGAACTGCACAACGACATCAATCCCCTTTTCCCGGACATGAATCAGCCGGAACCCATCGATGCCAACCTCCATTCTCTCTCATCTTTTATCAAGAGCGAACACTACGACGTAGGATTGGCAACGGACGGCGATGCCGACCGACTTGGTGTGATGGACGAAAATGGCAACTTCATGACCCAGTTGGAGGTTTGCGCGCTTCTGGCATACTATCTGCTTGAGTTCCGCAAAGAACGCGGTCCTATCGTCAAATCCATCACCACCACCGAGATGCTCTACGGACTGGGAAAGCTCTATAAAGTCCAGGTCGAAGAAGTCAATGTCGGTTTCAAGTATGTAGCTCCGGTCATGATCAAGACCAATGCCATCATGGGCTGTGAAGAAAGCGGAGGCTACGGCTTCTGCGGTCATATCCCCGAACGTGACGGTATCCTGGCCGGTCTTTACTTCATCGATCTCATGTTAAAGACCAACATGAAGCCATCTGAAATCCTGAAGAAGGTCTTCGATCTCGTGGGCCCGCATTACTACAACAGGATCGATGTAAAATTCGACGCATCCAAGAAAGACGCCATCATCGCACGTCTCCGCGACAATCGTCCGGAACAGATTCTCGGCGTCAATGTCATCGACGTCAAGACCGATGACGGTTTCAAATACTATCTTGAAGACGGTTCCTGGCTACTCATCCGATTCTCCGGTACTGAACCCCTACTCCGCACCTATACCGAGACCAATTCCCCGGAAAGAGTTAAAGCTTTCCTCAAGGAATGCGCCAACATGGCCGGAATCTAAAGGTCTGATCTATCCGATGCAAAAAGGCATCCCAGTGTCGACTGGGATGCCTTTTTTTAGTGCTTGAATGAAATAAAAAAAGGAGAAGACTCTGAAGTCTTCTCCTTGATATATGCAACAAATAATAAAAGAACAGTCTAACGCTTTGTGTACTGGGTATCTTTTCGGGCTCTCTTGAGACCGGGCTTCTTTCGTTCCTTAGCACGAGGATCTCGGGTAAGCAGACCTTCTTCTCGGAGCTTTTCTTTGTAAGCCTCGTCCTCTTTGAGAAGAGCGCGGGCGATACCTAATGAGATAGCATCGGCCTGACCGCTGACGCCGCCGCCGCAGGTCTTGACTTCAACGTCGAACTTGCTGGCAGTATCGGTAACGTTCAGAGGTTTGACGATGACAAGTCGATGAGTCTCAACAGGGAATCGTTCTTCTAAGGGTTTGCCATCGATGATGATGGAACCAGAACCTGCAAATAATCTGACCTGGGCGATAGCTGTTTTTCGTCGGCCAGTACCCCAAACATAACTTCTCTTAGCAGTAGCCATATCTTCTCCTATGCCTCCTTCTCAACTTTTACGTTTCCGTCGGCTGCATAAACGGTAAGTTTCTTCATCATGCTGTCACCTAAGGTGCCACGAGGAATCATGCCTCGTACAGCTTTCTTGATGACTTCTTCAGGCTTCTTTTCAAGAAGGTCACGAAGAGAAATCTCTTTGAAACCGCCGGGGTAATTGGAGTGATGTATATATGTCTTCTGGGTCAGTTTTGAACCAGTAACGACAACTTTTGCTGCATTTATTACGACGACACGATCACCGGTATCCATATAGCGGGTATAAGTTGCCTTATCCTTGCCCATAAGGATCTCTGCTACCTGAGTAGCGAGTTTGCCCAGTACCATGCCATCGGCATCAATAACGCGGGTCTCGCGCTTGATCTCTTTGGCTTTCACAGTATAGGTCTTCATTAATTAAACATCCTTTTATTAATTGCTATATTCTACACGTTTCAAATACAATCCGCAGGCTGGAGCCACAGGACCGGCTGATGACGGACGAGCAAAATCCAGCAAAGCTCTGAAGTCATCCAAGGTCAGCGTCTCCTTGCCTACCCTGATCAGTGTACCAATTATCATACGCACCATGTGATGCAGGAAAGAATTCGCGACGATACGATACGTCAGAAGATTTCCTTCCCTTACCAGATCGGATTCGTAGACGATCCTGACCGTGCTCTTGCCGTCCGGAAGATCGGCACTGAAAGATGCAAAGTCGTGTTCCCCAACTAACATCTTACAGGCTTCCCTCATCAAATCGTCATGTAGATCGCCTTGGACTTGATAGGCTCTATCCAGCCATATCGGCGACCGCACATCCGAATTGATGATACGGTAAACGTATTCCCTAAGCACAGCATCACGTCGTGGATCGAAATCCGCCCTGACAGTCACAGCGTCCTTCACCGCGATGTCATCCGGCAGATAGTGGTTCAGACCATAGATGTAGGCTCTCGCATCAAGAGCTGCTACACTGTCGAAACACACCACCTGTCCAAGAGCATGGGTGCCGGCGTCTGTCCTGCCAGCTGTGCTCACTTTAATATGATCACCAGTCAATTTGTAAAGTGCATCCTCAAGCTTACCTTGTATGGTCTCACACTCCGTCTGTCTTTGTGACCCGGCATAGTGAGTACCGTCATATTCTAAAACCAACTTCCAACGAGTGCTTGAGGAAACGTCATTGGAGTCAGTCATAGACAAATTAATCTACCAGTTCGATCTGGGCCATCTTGGCGCCATCACCGATTCTGCGGATGAGCTTGGTGATTCGGGTATAACCACCATTGCGATCCTGGAATCGCTTGGCATATTCATCAAAGACCTTGTTGACAACGTCTTCTTTGTAGATGAATGCCAGTGCTGCGCGTCGAGCGTTAAGATCACCTTTCTTACCAAGGGTGATCATCTTCTCAGCCATAGCCTGGATCTCTTTGGCCTTAGCTTCAGTGGTAACGATCTTTTCGTTCTCAAGAAGGCTGGTGACCAAGTTTCGATACATAGCCATGCGTGCAGCTGTTGGTCTATCGAATTTTCTACCTGCAACTTGATGTCTCATAATTTCACCTGTATTTCTTATCTAGGAAACCTTAACCGTTGTACGGGAAAGGGATTCCTAAAGCACGTAATTTTTCTTCGACCTCAACACGAGACTTTGCACCGAAGTTGCGTAATCCCATGAGATCACGTTCGCTCTTGCTGATCAGGTCGCCGATGGTAACGATACCACCGCGCTGTAAGCAATTGACTGAACGGACGGAAAGATCCAAACCGTCGATTCGGGTATTGTAGAGCTCATCTGAAATGGATGAACCATTGCTAGATGCTTCATCAGCTGCTTCAGATACAGGTCGACCGAAATCAACGAACGGCTTGAACTGTTCGATCAGGATGGCAGTGCCGCGGCTAAGAGCAGCCTGAGGTTCAACGGTACCGTCAGTCCAGATATCGAGGATTAATCTTTCTTTGCTATTTTCATGTCCGGAATGCATAGGTTCGATATTGTAGTTGACGTTGCGGATGGGGGAGAAGATAGCATCGACCGGGATAGCACCGACCTGATCCGCTTCGCCCTCGCCTGCACGGAAACCCATATCGTTCTCTACTGTCATTTCGACATAGAGCTTGCCTTCCTTGGAGTCAATAGTCGCCAAGTACTGGTCAGGATTAACGATCTCGTAATCCGCACCAACATTGATATCAGAGGCGTAGACCAGGCCCTTACCGCTCTTCTCGAGGATGAGCTTGCCACTGGTGGCAGAGGTCAACGGCTTGAGTCTAATTGCCTTAATATTCAACAAGAAGTCGAGTACGTCTTCTTTTACGTTGGGGATGGCAGCAAATTCATGCTTGACGCCATCGATATATACTGAAGTGATAGCAGTACCAGGGAGGTATCGGAGCAATGTCCTGCGCAGGGCATTGCCCAGAGTGATACCCATTCCGGGTTCAAGCTCTTCAGCTACAAAACGGCCATGATGCTCGTCTTGTTCAATACATTTGATTATTGGACTTGATAGGCTAGCCAAAACAAGCCTCCTTAATTACTACTATCGTGAGTAATACTCAACCACAGATGCCATATCGAATGTGGATTCAACATCACTCGGGGTAGGCATCGCATAGATTCGACCAGTCATCTGAGCTTTATCCAAAGTAAGCCAACCGGGGATCACTTTGCTGCTGATTGCTTCGCTAGCACCCTTGAAATACTCAGATTTGCGGCTAGCTTCGTGCCAACCAATAACATCGCCTTCTTTGATGAGATAGGAAGGAATGTTGACCTTTCGGCCGTTGACAAGGAAATGACCATGATTGACCAGCTGTCGGGCCTGAGCTCGGGAGTTGGCAAAACCCAATCTGTAGATCACGTTATCGAGTCTTCGTTCCAAAAGGACCAAAAGGTTGTCACCAGTGATGCCTGGCTGTCGTTCAGCTTCTTCGAAGAAGCGTCGGAACTGTCGTTCCAACAGACCGTAAGTATACTTAACTTTCTGCTTCTGTCGGATCTGAACACCACGATCGGATAAACGTCGACGTCTGGTCAGCTGAGGACCAGGAGCCTTAGGTCGCTTATCGAATGTACATTTAGTTAAACATTTGTCGCCCTTGAGCATGAGCTTGTCGCCAGATCGGCGGCAGAGTCGACAAACAGCTTCTGTATATCTTGCCATTATACACGTCTCCTTTTAGGTGGACGGCATCCATTATGCGGAACAGGGGTGACGTCTCTGATGCTGATCACATGCAAGCCAGCAGCCTGCAGAGCTCGAACAGCAGCTTCTCGGCCACTACCAGGGCCCTTGACATAGACTTCAACCTGTTTCAAACCAGCGTTGTCCATTGCTTTCTTAGCGGCTGCAGTAGCAGCAAGCTGAGAAGCATACGGAGTGCTCTTTCGTGAACCCTTGAAACCATTGGCACCTGATGATGAAGAGGCAATGACATTGCCCTGAGGATCAGTCAAAGTGACGATGGTGTTGTTGAAAGTGGCCTGGATGAAAGCTTTACCAGAAGGGATTACCTTCTTATCCTTTCTCCTGACCGGTTTCTTCTGTTGTGCCATCAATTATCTCCTAAATAACTACCTTAGATTACTTCTTAGCGCCACGTTTCTGACCACGTCCGGCTACGGTCTTAGGCTTACCCTTTCGGGTACGGGCGTTAGTTTTTGTTCTCTGACCGTGAACAGGGAGACCGCGTCGATGACGAATACCGCGGTAACATCCGACATCAATCAGCCGCTTGATGTCCATATTGACCTGTTTACGAAGATCACCTTCGACCAAATATTCTTTATCGATGACTTCTCGAAGACGAGAAAGCTCATCTTCGGTCAGATCATCGGCCTTAGTGGACGGATTAATCTGAGTCTTCTCGAGTATCTCTTTGGACTTGGCAGGACCAATACCATAGATATACTGGAGAGAAATATAAATGTGTTTGTTTCGTGGGATATCAACACCAGAAATACGAGGCATTTATCTACTCCTTTTCCCTACTAACCCTGTCGCTGCTTGTGCTTAGGATTAATACAAATATTTCGAACGACACCATGTCGTCGAATGATTTTGCACTTGTCGCACTGCGGTTTTACAGATGCTCGAACTTTCATGACTACCTTCCTTAGAGAAACTTTATTATTTAAATCGATAAGTTATACGGCCACGTGTAAGATCATACGGTGATAACTCGACCAAGACCTTATCACCCGGCAGAACTCGGATGTAGTGAACCCTGATCTTGCCTGAAATGTGTGCAAGAACAGTAGCATCGTTTGCCAGTTTCACCATGAAAGTGGCATTTGGCAATGCTTCAGTTACTACGCCCTCAACCTCTAACGAATCTTTTTTAGCCATAATTTATTTCTCATCTAATTTTGTCAATATTTCTGCCTCTCCATTTCGGACACACACAGTGTGCTCAAAATGAGCAGACAAGCTACCGTCCATTGTACTGACAAGCCAATGGTCGGATCCGACTTTCGTCTTCCACGATCCAGCAGACAGCATCGGTTCGATGGCTATCACCAGACCGTTCTTCAATTCCATTCCTCGGCCAGCAACGCCGAAGTTTGGCACCATGGGATCTTCATGAAGATCCCTGCCGACACCATGCCCAGTGTATTCACGAATGACACTGAATCCCATGGATTCGGCATATTTCTGTATAGCACTGGAGATGTCTCCCAATCTCCCGCCGGCACGAGCCATGGCGATGCCCGCCATCATCGACTCCTCCGTCGTCTTGATCAGATTATGCGCAAGAGGACTAACTTCTCCTACCGGAACAGTGATAGCAGAGTCCGAGTAGAATCCGTTAATTATTACGCCATAATCGTAGGAGACAATATCCCCTTCTTGTAGCGTTCTTTTACCTGGAATACCATGTACGATCTCGTCATTGATCGAGATGCAAACGGAACCAGGGAAACCTCCGTATCCTTTAAATGCAGGCTTTGCACCAAGGGCTTTGGTTTCACGTTCTGCTATTATATCTAATTCTTTAGTAGAAATTCCACTTTTTGTTGATTTCCTCAGCAAATCTAGAATTTTGGCCGTGATTTTGCCGGCCTCACGCATGTACCGTAGCTGCGGTTCTCTCTTAAGTGTTATTCCCATATTTTAAAGTTCTGAAAGTACCTTCTTAATTCGCTCAGCGATCTCGAGCATATCACCGAGACCGTCAACACGGATTAACTTTCCCTGTTTTTCGTAGTATTCGATCAAAGGTGCAGTGTTTTCATGATAGACAGCCAATCGCTTGGCAACGGTATCACGATTGTCGTCGGCTCGCTGATACAGGTCGCCGCCGCACTTACACCTTGCTCCCTGAGGACCATCAGGGAAGTTGTACGGGGTCTGGCAGATTCGGCAGATCCATCGACCGGCGACACGTCGGATGAGTTCATCGTCAGGAACGTCGATCAGGATGGCTGCATCGATCTTTCTGCCTTCAGCATTCATAGTCTGATCGAGAGACTCTGCCTGGCTGATAGTTCGAGGGAAACCATCGAGGATCGCTCTTCGGATTCCCTCTTTATTCATATGTGCAAGAACTGTTTTAGTAGTAATCGAATCGGGAACGAGTGCACCTGATTTAAAGTAGATCTCTACGGCCTTGCCAAGTTCATCTCCGCGAAGGATAGCCTTTCGGAAAAGGTCGCCGCTGGAAAGATGCGCCATGGACATGGAGGTGGAAATCAAATCAGACTGTGTGCCTTTACCACAACCAGGAGCGCCTAAAAAGATAACCATTAAATCTTTCATCGTTTACCCCCTTATTTGATGAAACCCTCGTATTTTCGAATCGATAACTGACCTTCCAACTGCTTCATGGTATCGAGTACGACACCGACGACGATGAGCATACCAGTTGATGAGAGCTGGAGAAGCTGTACATTGGTAATCTCACGTGCAATGAAAGGCAGGATAGCGACCAAAGACAGGAACAGAGCGCTGGCCCAAGTGACATTCATAGTGACGCCATTGAGATAGGTCTCTGTATTCTTACCAGGTCGGATGCCAGGGATGAAACCGCCGTTTCGCTGAAGCATACCGGGAATATCCTGCTGCTGGAACATGACTGATGTGTAGAAGAATGTGAAGCCAAATACCAGAGCAAAGTAAAGTCCCCAATAGATCAGGCCTAAAGGCAATGATGCATTGGAGGAGAAGATATTGACCATATGCTGCCAGAAATTAGGTTCAGTCGTGCTGCCATTGGCAAAGTAGCTGCCGATGATGGCAGGGAATGAAACGATAGCGATGGCGAAGATCAACGGGATCATGCCGGCAGTGTTGACACGAATGGGGATGAAGCTGGAACCAGCTGATCGGTACATTCGGCCACCACGGAACTGGGTCTTAGCATACTGGACAGGGATCCTGCGATGAGCTTCTGCAAATACAACGATTGCATAGGTCTCGATAACGGTCAGAAGGATGAATACGATCAAACCAAGGATCTGACCCTGTTCGCCAGCCAAGAAACCACGGCCGATATCTTCAGGGAGTTTGGCGACGATACCGGCAAAGATCAAGATGGAGATACCATTACCGATACCATATTCGGTAATGATATTGCCCAGCCATACCAGGATCATGGTACCAGCAGTGAGAGTGGCGATGATTGCAATGGTGGAGACGGCAGAAGAAGATGCAATTGCACCCTGCTGCTGGAGCAGTGAATACTGACCAAAAGCTGATAAGGCTGCCAAAGGAATTGTCAAAAGATGAGTGATCATGTTGATCTTATCACGACCGGCCTCGCCTTCCATGGAAAGCATCTGTAATTTGGGGATGACCGGAGTCATAAGAGTAATGACGATACTGGCTGTAATGTATGGGTAGATACCCATAGCAACAATGCTGAAGCTAGAGAATGCACCGCCACTGAACATATCGAAAATACCAAGCATGGCATTGGATTCGAAGATCTGTGCAAGAGCTTCTGAATCCACGCCAGGAGCCGGGATATGTGCCAGTACACGGAAAGCCACCAACATACCAAGCGTAATCAAAATGCGCTTGCGCAAATCAGGCAAGTGGAAAGCATCGATCAGCGCCTGTAAAAGGCGTGGCTTACTAGACTGCGGCATCTTCCTTCACCTCAATTGAACCACCGGCGGCCTCGATTGCAGCCTTGGCGCTGGCGGAGCATTTGTCAGCAATGACTTTAATAGCCTTGTCGATAGATCCGGTGCCCAAGATCTTGATGGGCTTGGATGAATCCTTGATGATACCGGCTGCTACCAATGCATCTGCATCGACAGTGGAGCCAGCTTCAAAGAAAGACAGGGCTGAAAGATTTACAGCCTGATACTCAACACGGAACTTATTTACAAAGCCTCTCTTTTCAGGAAGTCGCTTGATGATAGGAAGCTGACCACCTTCAAAGCCGGGTCGTACACCGAAACCGGCTCGGGCCTTGTTACCTTTACAACCACGACCAGAGTATGTGCCGTGACCACTTCCGTTGCCACGACCTACTCGTTTTGCGGCTTTGTGAGAACCGGGAGCAGGAAATAATTCATGCTGCTGCATTATGCGGCCTCCTCTACCTTAACTAAATGTCGGACCTTGATGATCATACCGCGAAGTGCAGGACTGTCTTCCTGGATAACGGAATCATTGAGTCTCTTGAGACCCAGAGATTCGATGGTAGCGATCTGATCTTTGGGGTGACCGATTGTGCTTTTTACCCAAGTAATTTTAAGCTGTGCCATATTATTCCTCCTCGGCCTTGGCAGCAGCCTTGCGGCGAGCTACTTCGACTTTAGGATTCTTGAGGGAAGCTAAAGCAAGCATGGTTGCCTTAGCAACATTGGTCTTGTTGGCACTGCCCATGGATTTGGTAAGGATATCCTTGATACCACAGGTTTCAACAACAGCTCGGATGCTGCCGCCGGCGATGATACCGGTACCTTTTGCAGCAGGTTTGAGCAAAACATCAGCACCGCCAAACTGAGCACGGACTTCATAAGGAATGGTCGTACCTGCAAGTTCGACAGAGACGAGATGCTTTCGAGCTACTGAGTTGGCCTTGTTGATGGCATCAGGTACTTCGTTTGATTTACCGGTACCAATACCAACATGACCCTGACCGTCACCGGTGACTACGAGGGCTGAGAATGCAAGTCGTTTGCCGCCCTTGAGTACCTTGGTGACTCGATTGATATAGATCAATCTGTCATTAAGTGCCAGTTCACTGGCATCAATCTTACTTCTGTTTGTATTTTCTTTAGCCACTTCAGTCCATCCTTAGAAACTTAATCCAGCTTTGCGGGCTGCTTCGGCCAAGCTTTTAACACGGCCCATATATTTGAAACCGCCTCGGTCGAAGACGACCTCTTTGCAGCCGGCTGCGATAGCACGTTCTGCAATGAGCTGTCCGATGAGTTCAGCTTCACCAGTCTTGGTCAGGTCGCTCTTTTCAATGACGGCCTTCTCAAGAGAAGATGCACTGGCAATAGTCTTTCCAGCGACATCATCGATGACCTGGCAATAAATGTTTGCCAAGGATCGGTATACGCAAAGACGAGGTCGTTCTGCAGTGCCGCTGACGTTCTTGCGGACACGTGCATGTCGAGAGATTCGCATCTGTTTACTATTCTTAATAGCCATTATTTCTTACCTCCGACGGCCTTGCCGGACTTACCAGCCTTAAGCTTAATGACTTCGCCTTCATATCGGACACCCTTGCCCTTGTAGTGATCAGGGACGCGGAGTCTTCTGATCTCTGCAGCAGTCTGACCGACGACTTCCTTATCGATACCATTGACGGTGATACCAGTGTTCTTGGAATCGACCTCAAAGGAGATACCGGGGCGCGGAGTGACTGTGATGGAGTGGGTATAACCTAACTTGAGGACAATGTTGTCCTTCTCTTTATCGACACGGAAACCGACGCCGACCAGTTCGAGCTTCTTCTGGAAGCCGTTGGTGACACCAGTGACCATGTTATCGATCAAGGTTCGGGTGAGACCGTGCATAGCGCGGCTTTCTCGCTCGTCATTTGATCGTTTGATCGTAAGAACTCCATTTTCAACTTCTACGTTGAGTCGAGGACTGATGGTGCGTTTCAATTCACCCTTAGGACCCTTTACGGAGATCTCTTGACCGTTCATTTCAACCGTCACATTGGACGGAACAGTGATTGGCATTTGACCTATTCTGGACATCTATCAAACCTCTATTCGAAACTTACCAGATGTAGCAGAGCAATTCGCCGCCTACACCCTGTTTCCATGCTTTATAACTGGGAAGAACGCCCTTGGAAGTAGAGAGTATAGCAATACCCATACCACCGTAGACACGAGGGATCTCATTGCGTCCGACATAAAGTCGTAAGCCTGGCTTTGAGACTCTCTTGAGACCATTGATCATTGGACGATTGCGTTCTGCATATCGCAATGTAACATTGATCATTCGTTCAATACCAGTTCCCGACACTTCGTAATCTGTGATGAAGCCTTCCTGCTTCATGATATTTACTATTTCAACTTTGATTCGAGATGCAGGAAAGCTGACACTCTCGTGATGAGCCATGTTTGCATTTCGAATGCGAGTTAACATATCAGCGATTGGATCACTAGACATTCTATAACCTCTTTACCAGCTGGATTTGCGAACACCAGGAATACTGCCGCTCAAGGCAAGTTTGCGGAAACAAATACGGCATAAACCATATTTGCGCAAATAACCGTGAGGTCGACCACAGACGTTGCAACGATTGTGCTGCTGGACCTTATATTTTGGTGTTTTGCGTGATTTTACAATTTTTGAAGTCTTAGCCATATTAGTTTCTAATCCTTGCTAAACGGCATGCCAAGTTTCGTAAGTAACTGGCGGCCTTCTTCATCAGTAGTGGCTGTAGTGTTGATACAGATCTCCAGACCACGTACCTTATCGACCTTATCAAATTCAATCTCAGGGAAAACGGTCTGGTCTTTCATACCAAGGGTATAGTTACCACGGCCGTCCCAAGCTCGATTGGAGACACCATTGAATTCTCGGATTCGGGGCAGGACAATGCTGACCAGCTTATCCAAGAAGATCCACATCCTGTCGCCACGTAAAGTGACCTTTACACCGACAGTGTCGCCCTTTCGCAGTTTGAACTGGGCGATGGATTTAGATGACTTGATGGTGATGGGTTTCTGACCGGTGATTGCAGTCAAATCAGCAACGGCAGCATCAAGTGCCTTGCTGTTGGTAATGGCTTCGCCGATACCGATATTGACGACAATCTTTGAAAGTCGAGGAAGCTTCATGACATTGTCACAGTTCAATGCTTCCTTGAGCTGAGGGATAACTTCGTTCTGATATTTATCTTTCAATCTAGGCATTAGTCAAGCACCTCTTGGCAGACTCGGCAGAAACGAACTTTCTTACCATCTTCAAGCAATTTGTGACCGACTCGAGCAGGTTTGTTGCATTTGCTGCAAAGGATCATGACGTTGGAAGCATTCAATTTAGCTTCACGTTCGATGATGCCACCCTGTCGGGTCTGAGCGTTGGCGCGGGCATGCTTTTTGATCATGTTGACGCCTTCGACAATCACTTTATTTTCTGCAGGATAAACGAATCGTACCTTACCGGTCTTTCCACGATCCTTACCTGCAATAACTAGCACCGTATCGTTCTTTTTTATTTTCATAGTTCAGTTCACTCTTTATAGTACTTCCGGTGCCAAGGACAAAATCTTGGTGAAATTCTTTTCACGCAGTTCACGTGCGACCGGACCAAAAATACGAGTACCTTTAGGATTTGTTGCATCAGATAAGATCACGGCAGCATTGTCATCGAATCGGATGTAGGAACCATCTGCACGTCGATAGGGTTCGTTGACACGAACGATGACGGCATGGACGACATCACTCTTCTTGACGACACCATCAGGAGCCGCTTTCTTAACTGCACATGTGATAACATCACCGACCTGAGCCGTTTTTCGATGGCTGCCACCGGGGATACCAATGCACATAACCTGCTTGGCTCCGGTGTTGTCAGCGACATTCAATCTTGAATTTGTTTGAATCATCTCTAACTCCCCTTCTACTCAACTTCTTCGGGCTTTACATCGACAGCCACGGCTTTGGTCATGATTTCATCTAATCGCCAGGTCACTTCCTTGGAGAAAGGTCGGCAGGCGATGATACGGACTTTGTCGCCTACTTTGCATTCATTCTTTTCATCGTGGGCCTTGTACTTGAGTACTTTCTTGAAGGTCTTTCGATAAAGAGGATGCATCTTAGTCTTTTCGACAGCGACGACAATGGTCTTATCCATTTTGTCGGATACAACAGTACCGATCATAGTTTTAGCTTTAGCTTCGTTTTCCATTATCTTCTACCTACTTGTTTTCCAGCTCGCGCTGTCGTTTTTCAGTCTTCATTCGTGCGATGTCCTTCTTCTTTTCAGGAATCTCACGATGGTTCTTGATCTGTTTGGTCGATGCCTTGAAGCGAAGTTCCATCAAGTCCTTGCTGGTCTCGAGGATCTTGGCATCCAGTTCATCGCTGCTCATAGCTTTGATATCAGCGTACTTCATTATTCGGCCTCCTCTACAGCCTCTACAGGCTCTTCAGCCTTAGGACCATGAGGGTCAACCTTGGCTACGAATCGGGTCTTGAAAGGAAGTTTGTAGGATGCGAGTCGCATTGCTTCTTTGGCAGTGTCGTAATCAACGCCACTGAGTTCAAAGAGCATTCGCTCTCGGCGGATGACTGCTACCCAGTAATCAGTAGCACCCTTACCGCCACCCATTCGAACTTCGGCGGGTTTTGTGGTGACAGGCTTGTCAGGGAAGATGCGGATCCAGATCTTACCGCCACGCTTTACAGCACGTACGATAGCACGTCGAGCGGCTTCGATCTGACGAGCAGTCATCCATGCAGAGCCTACGGCCTGCAGGCCGAAATCACCGAACGCTAAAGTGTTGCCGGAATGAGCGGCACCAGATCGGCGTCCTTTGTGTGTCTTTCTGTATTTAACTCGTTTTGGTTGTAACATTTAATTACCTCTAATCTGCTAGCCTGACCTAGGCTTCAGCTT
>JAEEGF011783831.1_pt1 | contig 24946 bp, 17 predicted proteins | sample 9134171 | NCBI WGS metagenome assembly JAEEGF01 (sample SAMN16246542, study PRJNA631951) | gut metagenome | biome: gut microbiome; feature: rumen; material: AP-attached | host: Bos | place: Iran: Karaj | collected 2018-10 | reverse complement strand
GGCATTGGCGGCAGTTAGCTGGGCGCTAAGGCCATTATCGAGGCCCTGAGCGACCACTTTGCCGCCTACAAGTGCGGTAATGGTCCCAAGGTGGTCTTTGCTGGCAACAACATCGGCGAGGATTACCTCTATGACTTGATGGACCTGGTGCGCGGACACAAGTTCGGCATCATCGTCATCTCCAAGTCAGGCACGACGACCGAGCCCGCCATCGCCTTCCGTCTCTTCAAGGAGATGCTGGAGCAGCAGGAGGGCAAGGAGTTTGCCCAGCGCAACATTGTCGCTGTGACCGACGCCCATCGCGGTGCCCTGCGCAGCCTTGCTGCCGAAGAGGGCTACGTCACTTTTGTCATCCCCGACGACGTGGGTGGCCGTTTCTCGGTGCTCACTCCCGTGGGTCTGCTGCCCATCGCAGTGGCTGGCTTTGACATCCGTGCCCTCGTGGCTGGTGCTGTCGAGATGGAGGAGGACGGCGACGAGCAGGTGCTCAACTATGCCATTGCCCGCAATGCCCTCTACCAGGATGGCAAGAAGATTGAAATCCTCGCCAACTTCACCCCGCGCCTGCACTTCCTGGCCGAGTGGTGGAAACAGCTCTACGGCGAGAGCGAGGGTAAGGACCACAAGGGCATCTTCCCCGCCAGCGTGGACTTCACCACCGACCTCCACAGCATGGGTCAGATGATTCAGGATGGCGAACGCACCATCTTTGAGACGGTAATCAGCGTGGGCGACCAGCAGCACGAGGTCATCATCCCCAACGATGATGCCGATCTGGACGGCCTCAACTACATCGCTGGCAAGAACGTGGACTATGTGAACAAGATGGCTGAACTGGGAACCCGTCTGGCACACGTTGACGGTGGCGTCCCCAACCTGCTCATCACCATGCCCGCCATCAACGAGCGCTTCATCGGCCAGTTGATTTACTTCTTTGAGAAGGCTTGCGGCGTGAGCGGCTATATGTTGGGCGTCAACCCCTTCAACCAGCCTGGTGTCGAGGCCTACAAGAAGAACATGTTTGCCCTGCTCGAGAAGCCGGGCCATGAGGAGGCCACAGCCCAGATCAAAGCACGACTCAAAGGTTAAAAACTAAAGACTAGTGACTAGCGACTAGTAACTAGCGACTAAAAAAAACTTAAAACTAATAATAATGATTTATCCGATTCTTTCGGCTGAGGAAGCCGCCGAATTTGTACAAAATGGCTTCACCGTAGGCGTTTCGGGTTTTACTTCACCCGGTTGTCCTCAAGTAGTGCCTGTTGCCATCGCCGAGCGCGCCAAGCGCGAGCATGAGGCAGGACGTGAGTTTAAGATCAACCTCTTCAGTGGCGCATCGACCAGCGACCACATCGACGGCGAGTTGACCCGCGCCGACGCGCTCAACTTCCGCACACCATACCAGTCACACCCCGATATGCGCAAGGCCATCAACGCCAATGCCATCCACTATAACGACCGCCACCTGAGCGAGCTGGCCCAGGAGTTCCGCTATGGCTTCTATGGCAAGATGGACATTGCCATCGTCGAGGCACAGAGCATCACCGACGAGGGCGACATCGTGCTGGGCACCTCGATGGGTAACACCGCCACCTGGCTCAAGGTGGCCGACAAGGTGATTGTCGAGGTCAACGACCAGATTCCCGAGAGCATTCATGGCATGCACGATGTTTACACACCGTTTGACCCGCCTTATCGCCGCGAGATTCCCATCTACTCGCCTCACGACCGCGTGGGCACCCCCACAGCCCATGTTGACCCCAAGAAGGTGCTGGGCGTTGTCAAGACCTCGCTGCCCATCAGCAAGGAGGGTGCCTTTACCCCTGTTGACGATGTGACCGCCGCCATCGGCCACAACGTGTGCGCGTTCCTCGTCAATGAGCTCAAGCAGGGCCGCATCCCCAAGGAGTTCCTGCCCCTGCAGAGTGGTGTGGGCAACATTGCCAACGCCGTGCTCGATGCCCTGGACAAGAGCGACGACATCCCCCCGTTCGAGATGTACACCGAGGTGATTCAAGACAGCGTACTTGAGTTGCTGGAGAGCGGCAAGTGCACCTTTGCCAGCACCTGCTCGATGACCTTCTCGTCACAGGCCATGGATGAGTTCTTCAAGAAGGGCGAAGCCCTGCACAACAAGGTGCTCATGCGTCCCAGCGAGATCAGCAACAACCCTGAGGTGGTTCGCCGCTTGGGCGTTATCACGATGAACACCGCCATCGAGGCCGACATCTACGGCCACATCAATTCGACCCACGTCAGCGGCACGCGCCTGATGAACGGTGTGGGCGGCTCGGGCGACTTCACCCGCAATGCCTACATCAGCATCTTCCTGTGCCCGTCGATCAAGAAGGACGACTGCATCAGCACCATCGTGCCCATGGTTTCCTATCCCGACCACAACCCGCACTCGGTAGATATCATCATCACCGACCAGGGTATCGCCGACCTACGCGGCAAGGATCCCTTGCAGAGCGCCCACGAGATCATCGAGCACGCTGCTCATCCCGTTTACCGTCCCTTGCTGCGTGAATACCTGAAGCTGGCCAAGAAGGGTCACGTGATGATGAACCCCGACATTGCCTTCGCCTTCCACAGCACCCTGATGCACGACGGCGACATGCGCAAGACCGACTTCGCCAAGTTCATGAAGTAACTCCCACTTCATTGACATATTAACAAGGCAGCTGGCAAGCATCACACTTGCCAGCTGCTTTGTTATGTACCTCGGTCGAGAGGGGAATTAATTGCCCATTGAGGTCGTGTCTTGGGGAAGGGCGCCGAATGAGTAGGTTTTCAGCGGGGTGCTCTCTACCACAATATCATGCTCCTTCTTGGCACGGTAGAGGCTGATGACACACACAGTGTGCCCCTCCTTGTCGGAATAAGCCTGCTTATAGTCCATGTAGATTCTGTCACAGGCCGTGAGGACCGCCGCATCGTTACCTGTACGGGTATCCTGGGGATATGCCTCATGCAAAGCAGTCTTCAGATTGCGCACAGTTGTCGAAAGGACGTCAACCGTCAAATTGGAAGTGGTTCCCGGGGCATCTTCACCCTCTGAGAGGGTTAACCTCACCTGGGAATTAATCGACATATAGTAACCGATCATCCAGTCGGGTTCATCATTTCCACAGGAAAATGTCCCCACCACCACACTAAACAGCAGCAAGAACAGGGGGACTCGCCATAATAGATTTCTTGATTTTTTCATAGCATAATCAGTTTGATAAGTAAGCGGTTCCTCAAAAACTTATATTTATTGATGCAAAGATAATCAATATAATTAAATACCTCCAACACTGAATGGGATTTTTTGCATTATTCACGCAAAAATGGATTGATTTTGGGGATTGGTGACAATTGTTGTAATTTTGCGGCTTGAAAACTATCATGACTACCGATAACGCAAATCATAAGGACTGGCGGGCGCATGGCGCGATGCTGTTGGCGATGGTGCTGTTTGGGCTGATGGCGACGTTCTCCAAGGACGTGCTCACCCACGGCGGCATCACCGGGCCGCAGCTGGTGGCCTTCAGGGTCATCGGCGCAGCCATCATCTTTTGGCTGGGTTCGTTGATTGTGCCGCAGCAGCGGGTCGAACGGCGCGACCTGCTCAAGATTGCAGGGGCAGGCTTCTTTGGCTTTGCGCTGGCTCAGGGCGGCTATATCGTGGGCCTGAGTTTCACCTCGCCCATCAACGCCACCATCGAGCTGACCACGATGCCCATCTTCACGCTCATCTTGTCCTCGATTTTGCTTCACGAGCGCATCACGCCGCGACGGGCATTGGGCATCATCCTGGGCTTTACCGGCGCCATACTGCTGATTACCCGTACCACGGCAGGCGACGGCAGGCCGACAGACATTCGCGGCGACATCCTCATCCTGATTTCCCAGGTGGGTTATGCGTTCTACTTGACGCATTATTCGGGCGTGATCCGCAAGTATGACGCCTTCACCTTCAACAAGTGGACGTTTACCTTTGCCAGCCTGTTCATCCTGCCCTTCACCCTATCCCACATCGTGCAGATTGACTGGAGCAACCTCAACGCGAGAACCATCAGCGAGATTGTCTATATCGTGGCTGGCGCCACCTTCTTCACCTTCCTGCTGGTGGTGTATGCCCAGCGCCGTCTCTTGCCCACCACGGTGAGCGTTTACAACTATGTGCAACCCTTTGTCGCCGCTGCAGCAAGTATTGTGATGGGACTGGCCACCCTGCAGTGGGCCCATGCAGTGGCCGCAGCCCTCGTCTTTACGGGCGTGTGGCTCGTCACCCAGTCTCCCACCCTCTCCCGCCAGCGGACGGACCATTGATTGTTTTATGGGTTTCTGGTCTCCACAATTCCGCTTTAAGCCATCCCTATTGGCTGAAGACACTAAAATCCGCACAAAAACCCTTAAAAATGGTGGTTCACTCGGGAATTTTTGCTATCTTTGCAGGCTATGGCAATATCGCTGACACATATCCAAGAACAACTGAGGCCTGAACTCGACGCCCTCAACGAAATCATCGTTACCACTTTGACTAGTGGTAGCGAGCTGACGAATACCATCGTTACCAGCTACTTGAAGAACAAGGGCAAGATGTTGCGGCCCATCGTGACGTTGCTGAGCGCCAAGTTCTTTGGCGGCATCAACGATAAGGCGCTGCAAGGTGCTGCGGCACTGGAGATGCTGCACAATGCGTCACTCATCCACGACGATGTCATCGACGAGGCCAAGGAACGCCGCGGGCTACCCACCATCAACAGCGTGTGGAGCAACCATGTGGCGGTGCTCGTGGGCGACTTTTTTGTCACGGGAGCGCTGCGCTGCGGTGTAGCGACTGGTGACGGACGCATCCTGAGCGCCCTGGCCGACATGGGCCGTGACCTGTCGCTGGGCGAAATTGACCAGGTGGATATCGCACGCAACCACAACATCGACGAGGCGACCTACATGGACATCATCCGCGCCAAGACCGCCTCGCTGTTCGAGTGCTGTGCCGTGGTGGGCGGATATGCCAACAATGCACCCCAGACGACCATCGACGAACTGCGCCACTACGCCCGCCTGCTGGGCATCTGCTTCCAAATCAAGGACGACACCTTCGACTACTACCACGACCCCATCATCGGCAAGCCCACGGGCAACGACCTGCGCGAGGGCAAGGTGACGCTGCCGCTCATCTACGCCCTGCAACGTGAGGACATGCCCGAGCGCGACGAGATGCTGGCCCTGGTAGCCAAGGATGAGCCCACAAGCGAAGACATCGACCGCCTGATCGACTACGCCAAGCGTGCCGGCGGCATTGACTATGCCTACCAGACGATGGAGCGCCTGCGCGACGAGGCCAACGACATCCTGTCGCCCTATTCCCCCGACGACACCATCGAACTGTTCCGCGAGATCTTCGACTACGTCATCGCCCGCAAACTGTGACCCACCCCCCAAGAAACTAGGGACTAGAAACTAGAAACTAGAAACTAGAAACCAAAAATGCTCCAACCGTTTTTAATTGCAGGACGTGTCGAGGCAGGCTGTGACGAGGCAGGCCGCGGATGCCTGGCTGGGCCTGTGACAGCGGCCGCAGTTATCCTTCCGCCCGACTTCCACAACGACCTCATCAACGACAGCAAGCAGCTGACCGAGCGCCAGCGCGAACTCTTGCGCCCCATCATCGAGCGCGAGGCGATAGCGTGGGCCGTCGCCATGGTGTCGCCCCAGGAGATCGACCGCATCAACATCCTGCGGGCAAGCATCACGGCCATGCACCGTGCCCTGGACCAGCTCACCGTGCGCCCCGAGGGCATCCTGGTTGACGGCAACCGCTTTTTCCCCTACCATGACATTCCCCACACCACCATCATCAAGGGTGACGGCAAGATGCTGAGCATCGCCGCCGCATCCATCCTCGCCAAGACCCACCGCGACGAGCTGATGCGCCAGCTCGACGCCGACTACCCCCAATACGGCTGGGCCAAGAACAAAGGCTACCCCACCCCCGATCACCGCGCCGCCATCGCCCAGCACGGCGCCACCCCCCACCACCGCCACACCTTCCAACTACTCCCCCAGCCCACCCTCTTCGACAACCTCGATTAACAACCCCCGCCCCCCGCCAGCACAGGACAGCCCGCAGCAGGCAAGCAGCAGGTAGCAAGCAGCAGGCAAGGAAGGGAGCAGCAGGCAAGGAAGGGAGCAGCAGGCAAGGAAGGGGGCAGCAGGGTCCTCGTGAGCCGTGACTGTGTCACGGCTTGTTCTGTCACGGCTATCAGTTGCTCTTCGAGCAGATGGCTGCCGCCATGTCGTTAAGAGCATGGCACTGTGACCGCTTGATATCGCGGTGCTCGTTGTGGTATTCCCATGGGGCAAGCAGCAAGAGGCGCCCTTGGGCACAGGCGTCAAAGCGGTGCCCGCCAGGCTTTGCCAGTGGCGCGAAGCCATTCTCCCTAAGGACAATCGTGGGATAACCATGCTCAAAGGCAGCCCTCATGACCTTCTTCTCACCAGGGCTAATACTGGGAGAGACCAGGACTGCACCACGGCTGGCCTGATCGAGAAAGTGGCTCACCGTGTCGCTGATCTGCTCAGCAGTGAGCTTGCGGGTACATTGCACCTGCAGCAGCAGGGGTGCCTGCAATAGAAAGATGTTCCCCAGGGCGGCGAAGGTGTGACCTCCAGCCTGCACGTTTTGTTGTATCTTGAAGTAATCAGGGTGATGGCGCTTGATGGCGGCACGGCGGGGATTGTCGTCGATGTAGTCCATCATGCGCTGCAAGTGGTTATTACCCTTGAGGATGCGGTCATGGAAGCCCTCCTCCCACAAGGCCGGCTCAGAATCGCCAGGGCAAGCGGCACGGTACACGCGGTTACACCCCACCTTGAAGCCCGCAATCACATGACTCAGGTGGCGAGGGATTCTTTCACGCACGTAAAGGATGAAATGAAGGTGGTCCGGCATCAGTTGCTGAGCGACGACCTGGATGGCAGGATAGTGGGCAGTAATCTCCTTCAGCTGGCCGAGAATAGCGCTGCCCAATGGCGTGGGATGTACGACGGCTTCATTGCTAATGCCGTCGCCAGTGATACGGGCCAGCAGAGGACGACGATTGTCAACGACCAGGGTAATCATGTAGATACAGCGGCCCTGATAGTCGTGGCCAGCGCACCGGCGCTTCATCGAGGGGACCGTCTCGCGGTACCAGCTGGGCCTGCGGTGGTCATCTTGCGGGTAGTTGCTCATCGTGATGCAAAGATACAGCAAGCCCAGTAAATGCACAAGCCAGGAGGGCAGGTTTTCTCAACAATGGCGCGAAAAATCGCGCCACACAACCACCCTGCCACCCCCAGCAAGGAAGGGAGCAGCAGGCAAGCAACAGGCAGGCAGCAGCAGGCAAGCCGCGGCAGGCAGGGTGCAGGCAGGCAGGGAAGGAGCAGCAGGGTCGTCGTGAGCCGTGACTATGTCACGGCTTGTCACGTCACGGCTTGTCACGTCACAGCTTGTCGCGTGGCGGTACTGGATGTAAAAAGGACAGGGCCCGCGGTCGTTGCGGGTCCTGTCCAGGATATTTACAGTATAATCGCTTGTAATCGATTAGTTATTGGGCCAGTTACCCTTCAGCAGGTAGTCAATCAGGCTGGTCACGTCAGCAATGCTAATAGTGCTATCCAGGTTGCAGTCAGCATTGGCAGGAGCAGGCTGATTCTTGAGCAGCATGTCAATCAGGACAGTCACGTCGGCAATAGCAACAACACCATTACCATCCACGTCACCACGCAGGCCAGCAGGCTCTTCTACCTCGGCCAGCTCAGTGATGTAAACCCTAGCCAAACCAGCCTTGGAAAGGATAACGATACCAGTTACATCATAGGTCTTGCCTTCCTCAACGGCAGGAATCTCAACACCGTTAAAGAAGTTGCAGATCTCGATGCCTTCGGCAGTGTAGAATTTAGCATTATCGGTGGTATCGGCCACGAGGGTGACACCCTTCAAGATAACGTAGTCGTTCACGTTGGCTGCACTGATCGTGGTAACCACAACGGGAGCGGCATCACGGGTTTCACCGCTAGCGGTGATTTCCTCGTCCTTGACGTTGGTGAACTCGGGAGTATTGTCGTTGTGAAGCATATAGGTTGCGGTCCAACCATCGCTCAGCACCTGACCATTCTCGAAGGTGTTGGTCAAAGTACCATAAATCAGACCACTGGTACCAGCCTCGTCGCGGACAAACAGACGGTTGCCATTCTGATAGGTAACAACGGCGTCATTGTACATAGCAATATTAGAACCAGGATCGAGTGCGTAAGCTTGCTCGAAGCTGAAGACATCATAGGTCACGATCACAGGAGGTTCTGCACCTTCGATATTGAGGATGTAGAGCTGGATCTGGTCAGTCTCACCCTTGGCATACCTGCCAACAGCACCGGTAACGGTGTAGTTACCTTCCTCGGTGGGAATGTTGGTAATCACGGTGTTGAACTGGTTGTACATTACCATGGTGGTACCGTCGCTCAGGTTAGCGGTAATGTTCCTGCCATCAACGGTGAAGCTGGTGATGTTCTTAACCACTACATAAGCGTTGACCAAATTTTCATTGAGCTCGGTGATTTCCTGGGGAGCAGCAAGCTCAGTGTCAGTGGTCTCACTGGCGCTAACGCCCATAGCATTCTTGTACTCAGGCAGACCATTGTAAACAGTCGTGGTAGCAGTCCAGTTCGGGTTCAGTACCTGGCCATTGGTGAATGTGAGATTCTCTTCACCATTGATCTTGCCGTAGATCAGACCATAGCCGCTCGCGTCGCGCACCCACAGGTAAGCTCCCTGCTGAGCGGTAACAACAGCATTGCCACCATAGGTGAAGTCGGTGCCGTTGCCCAGATGGTTAACCTCATCAAGGGTCATGATGGCCTCGACGGGCTCATTCTTGGTGTAGGTAGCACTAACTACAACGCTCTCGTACTCACCCTTGACAGCCTTGGCGTGAACCGTGGTGGTCTCGGTGATGTTGAGGGCCTGAGTGTACTCAGTGAATTCACCATCATTGAGGGCATACATGAGGGTAGCGCCTTCCTCGTTGTTGATGATCTCAACGCTCAAGCTCTCGTCAAAGTTCTGAGAAGCGGGCAGCGTGGGAGCAGCAATTTCGATTTCTTCGGGAACATCACCCGTAACATAGACGCGGATCTCAGAAGCACGAGCCTGTGCGCTAGCAGTGAAGGCGACTGAATTGGTCTCGCCAATCCAGGTACCGTTATTACCATTCATGGTCATAACACCAGTGGCAGGGGTCAGATTGCTGATAGCATTGCTTGAGTAACCATCAAACTCAATCTTGACGATGTTGCCAGCAGTTTCATTACATGAAATGGTAAGGACAGCATCCTTGTAAATGCGATAGTTGTCATCATAAACAGTACCATCGGTGCAGTGCATGGTTACACCAGTCTTAACGACAGTCCACTCACCACGCTCGGTCGAACCGTTACCCTTGTCGGTAGCACTCTTGAAGGTAACAGCATTGCCCTCAACAGGCACAACCTTGGTGTAGGTAGCGTTTACCACGTTGCTCTCAACACCGTTCTTAGCAGCCTTGGCATAGACGGTAGTGGTCTCATTGATGGTGAAGGGCTCGGTGTAAGTTTCCCAAGTCAGGCCATTGGTGCTATAGGAGATGGTTGCACCTGTGGTGCCACAGGTCAAAGTAATCTCCTGGCTCTCGATAAACGAAGTGCCATCACCAGGGGTGAACACGGGATCAGCAACGGTCTCAACAACGGTACCACCCAGAGTGATTTCCATCTTCTGGATACGGGTTTGACCTGAAGTGTTTCGGGTGAAGGTGATTTCCTGAGCTTCACCAGTCCAGGTTCCATTAGTATAGGTACCAGCACTCCAGGTATCCTGCTCACCCCAGTAGTAGTTATTACTGCAAGTGAAAACAATCTTGGTGATGTTTTCACTGGCTGCAACCTTCAAAGAGTTGCCAACGTAGAGACGGGCATTGGTGCCACTAGTGTAATACTTAGGAGCGTTTGTGCCTGTACCTTGGTCAAAGGTCAAAGTCACGCCATCAACAGTGAGTGAGTCGAGATCTTGAGCGTTAGCGTAATTCTGTGCGCTGAAGTCGATTTCCACAGTCGTCTCGGCCCAAGCCGACATGGTCAGCAGGGCTAACGTGAGGAGAGAAAAGAATTTCTTCATAAAAGCTTGAATGAATTAAATGAATAAAACTATGTTAATAAACAAAAAATGTTCATTTTGAGAGCTTTAGATAAGCACGGTTCGTTTCATGCCGCAAAGGTACTGACAATTATATTAATGTGCAACAGTTTCCTAGAAATAATGAATAAATTTGTGTCAGCGACAAAAAAGCCAGAGGAGAACCCGCTGGATAGCGGATGTTCTCCTCTGACGGGAAAAATTATAAGTTCTAAATCCTTAATCTTCTAGAAAGACTGATTAGCGAACGAACTTGTCGGTCTTGGTGGAGCCGTCGCTGTAGCGGGTTACAACGATGTTCACACCATCGAAGGGCTTGTCGCTGGAGAGACCCTGAGCGTTGTAGTAGGTCTTAGCAACCTCGTTGCTCGAGCTGATCTCATAAATACCAGTTGGCATGTTGCTCCAGGGCACTTCCTTCTCAACTACATAGTATGCAGGCATACCTGCGGGCAGAGCCCTCATACCCAGGCTGGCGTCAACCTCGTAGTACATGCGAACAAGGAAGGAGATACCACCGTTCCTGCTAGCGAAGGTAGCACCGAATGCGAGCTCGTCAGTGTTGGCATTGCCATAAACCTCATGGGTCTCACCGGCTACATTGTCCTCGACGATCAGATCGAAGTTAGAGAGTTCGGCTGTCGGATCATTAACGCTGTGACCGTTCTTGGGATTCTTAGTGTAACCACGGCGGTTGTCACACTTCAACCAAACACGATACATGGCAGGCTTGTATTCCCAGTTACCCAGAGTGGGCATATTGGCATCAACAGTGATGACGGGATTGAAGATAGCGCATTCCTCTTCATTCTCGTCAAGCCAGTTGGCGAATGTGCCGTGATCGCTGACTGTACCAGTGACTTCGACATCCACATCAGCAACATAGTTCTTGTAGATTTCGCCACCATAGCTGTTCTCACCATCCTTCTTCACGCGATCCTCGCCGAAGGTCCAGGTGATGGGAACATAGGTCATGTAGTCATTGTAGTTACCAGTAACCACATTGGTGTCGAAACGATCAGCCCAATACCACTCAATGCTGCCAGCGTACTGGGGCAGTACATTGCTGAACTCGAAGAATGAGCCGTCGGTGCGACGCTGCAGGTGAGAGATTTCCTCGCTAGGAGCTGCATTGTTACCGCGCAGGAGGTCAACATAATAAATCTCTTGGGCGTTGTAAAGCTCATACATGACATCGGCGTTCTTCACACCAGCAGTGAGCTCAGCGTTCTTATCGTTCTGGATCTGCTCCTCGGTATAGTAACCCAGGTTCATGCCATAATTCTTGATAACGGGAATCTCAACCGAGTTGGTGGTCTTAGCATCGTCACTGAGTTCACCAAGTGAGAGGACGTATCCATAGCGCTCGGGGTGCTCGTTCTCAGAAACGTCAGCCGAGAATTGATCTACCAGCTTGAGACCGCTCAAGTCGATTACACCGTTGTTCACGTCCAGTACATCACTCGTTTTGACTTCGATGTCATAGTTGGGGCGCTTATCCTGATCCTGATACTCGACATTGTAGCGCACACCGTTGTTGACAACATTCAAATCAACAGTAGCAACTTTAGTCATCACGTTGGGAACAGACATGTCGTAGCGATAGAGGACAAACTGGTTCTCACCAGCGGCAACGCGTGCGGTGGTGAAGGCGTTCAGCTCGTCCAGGTTGGTCAAATTGAAGAAGTTGCGGTAGTAGTTGAGCTCACTTTCAATTACGTAGTCGCTCTCGTAGTGGTCAATACCCAGGGCCAGGAAGTCGTTCCAGCCGGGGATGATCACGTCGTCGGTGTTGGACCAAGCGACAAACATGTCATGGTCACCGCCCGAGGGCATACCATAGACAACATAGGTGAGGGTGTAGCTGTGCTCTTCCTGGGGCACCGTGTAGGTGTAAGTGGTCTGGTCGGTAACAACCAGCTCGGTGTTGTAACCATACTCGTCAACGATATAGACGGTATAGGTCTGAGGCACTTCCTCGCCACCAGCCAGGGTGTTGAGCGACGAAGTCCAGTCAAGCACTACGTCATAGGTGTGCTCTGCGGCAGCTTGCTCGGCATCAGCATTCAGCTTGATGGTGTAGATACCCATATAGGGACGGTGACCGTGTATAGAGTCATACTGTGCATAGTGGGCACAGGCATAAGAGGGACTGCTAACATCCTGACCATCAACCGTCTGGTAGGGGTTCATTGTACGGCCATCAACCTTGCCTTGGTGTTCAACCGGGATGATAAGCCATTCATAGGTTGTCCAAGTGATGTCATCCTCCCAGTACTTCAAGCGGTAGTCGGGGATAAAGATGTTCATACCGGTCAGCGACTTGTACTCCTCCTGATCCTTACCAGCCATCGAGAAGTCGTGCTCGTTCTCGATGACCGACATACAGTCGTGAACAACGGGGAAGAGTTCACCCTTGATGACCATCCTGGCATAGAAGTCTTTAGCCTCTGAACCCGGGCTACCATCGGTGGGGCTGAACTGCTCAAACATCGCCTTGAAGGGAACTCTCTCACCAGCAAGCCTATTATAGTCGTCCTCGTAATCGGTCACATACGTGTCCTTCTTGCGGGCCTGACCCTTACCGAGGATGAAGAAGCGGTTGTACTCACCACTGATGTTGAAAGCAGTACCTGCATTCTCACCACTACCCAAGCGCAGACCATCGCACAACATCTGTACCGAAGCCACATTGGTGCGGATGTAATCGATCAACTCGCTGGTCTGGGTAAAGTAGGTAAGAAAATGATTACTATCAGAAGTACTTTGATAAGGTCTAGGGGTGATGTGGTTATTCAGAGCAACCATCAGCAGGGTGTAACCTTCCTCGTAGGGTGCCGTCACATCGCTAGCGCTGATGTTCCAGCCACCGCCAACGGCGCCGTAATAAACCGAATCCTCACGTGCGCCGTTCTTGTCATAGGCGCTGAACTTGGGACCAGGGATGTTGGGGTCGCAATAGATCTTCTTCAACAGGGCAACGATCTGATAGGGATCGGTAGCCACCTCAGTGATGGAATTCTCGTGAGAAACACCACTGGCATCAGTCCACTGATAGGTCATACCATCAAAATAGGCCTTGTTGTGGACTACACTCTGTGCCTGAGCGCTAAAGAGCCCAGCAAGCACGAACAAGGCTGCAAAGAGCCATGATTTGTGATTAGTAATCATAATGCATTAAAAAATTAATTGGTTTATAAAAAAAATTATACTCGTATCAATTCTAAATATTACATTTTTCCTCTCAATCGCAAATTCATGATAACTGTAACAGGTTATAAATCAGTTATTCAAGTAGCAATCGGAAACCACAATAATAGTTTCATCCGCAAAATTACTAATAATTTTTAATAATACCTAATAAAAAAGCAAAAAAATCACAATAAGTATAATAACAAAAAAAGCATGCAGGATAATGTCGCTATCCTGCATAATATAAACAATGTGAGATCAACAAAAAATCACCAATGTAATTCAGTGCGTGACCACCTAAGCGTGTGTCATAATTCATTCGTCTCTTTTTATGTCGCGCTTCGCGCGAGAAATTAAACAAAATTATTAATAAAATTAAATAAAAATATTATCTTGTTTAATTTTTATAAAAATTTTTGCTTAATTTCTCGGCCGCTAGGCCGATCAAGTTTCAGGCGTGAATTATGACACAGGTGCTGGGGAGGTGCTAACGCGCTGGGAATCAGAAAGTGTATTTCAAGCCCAGGACGGTCACCGACTGGTTGAAGTTCTTGAGGACCTGGAAACGCTGCTCGGTGTAGAAGTGGAGCCGATCCTTGATGAGGTACTGCGCTCCCAAGCCGACGTTGGCACCACAGCGGCTCACACTGGTACCCACATATCCGGCATCGGCCTCATAGTGGGCATAGGAGAATCCTGCCAAGGGATAGATGGCAAACGAGTTGCTCGTGGGAATAACGTAATGGATGTTGGCATTCACATTGTAAGCGCTCAAGCCGTCATTCTTGAAGTAGTAGATGAACTCGGGAGCCAGGCGCCAGTTGATGATGGGCTCATACTGGAGCTGCAGACCCAAACCTGCCATGGAGTGCTTGGAAGCGTAGGCAAATTGTCCTCCCAACGAGAAATCTCCCGCCTCGGCACGGGCACCCAGGGCTGTCATGACAGCCAGCAGGGCGATGATGATGAATTTTTTCATAAGTTACTGGTTTTTATAATGATTAAAACGTTATTGTGGTCTGGTTTTATCGGCCAGGATAGTGATGGCGGCATCGAGGATGGCATCATGGGAGCGGTCTTTCTCGTCCATGTCGATGCGCACGTCAGGGGCCACGCCAAACTCGGTGAGCCGCCCCTGGGCATCCATGACGGGACACGAGGAGAAGCGCACTCGCCAGCCGTTGGGCAACTCGCTGGTGAAGGGCAAGCCGCAGCCGCCACCGGTGGTGTCGCCCACGACGGTGACCTGTTGGAGCGACTTCATGATGGACACGAAGTTGTTGCTGGCGCTGAAGCTGCGGCGGTTGGCCAGCACGACGATGGGCTTGAGGTAGTGGAGGTGGTTCTTGGTCGGTTCGAAGTAGTAGGGATAGGGCTCGCTCAACTCGTTGTGCCCCTTGCCCGTCTTGTGGCTGATGTAGCCCACCAGGGTCTTGCTGTCGATGAAACGCGAGACGAGCTTCTCGACATTGGTCAGCAAGCCGCCGCCGTTGTCGCGCACGTCGATGATCAGGCCGTCGGCAGTGGAGAGGTAACTCAAGATGAGGTCCAGATTGCCCTCGCCGATGTCCGACGAGAAGGAGCCGTAATACATGTAGCCGAAGTTGTCGGGCAGGATCTGGTACTTGATGCCCGAGGCCATCTTGTAGTCGAAGTTGAGGTAATACTTGTCGATGATGCGCTCGTCGTAGTTGACGGGCCAAAATTCCCATATCCAGTAGCGCGACACGTCGTGGCTGGCGATGAGGTTGGTGTGGCCGTCGCGCAACTCCTTGAGCATGTCGCCACACACGTCAAACAGTTCGCGGTCGGTCATCTCGTTAGAGACAAGGGCACGGTAACGGCTGTGCACCGCGTTCCAGTCCACCTGCTTGTAGTCAAAGAAGCTGTAGTGCTCGTCCATGATGGTCCACAGCGCCTCGAAGTTCCCCACCTGGTCCCGCTCAAACTCATCCTGCTCGGCACACCCACCTAACAGCACACAAACTACAAAAACTACAAAGTATAATATTGTTTTTTTCATCGCCTTGAAATTTTTTAAACTACGAATTACGCGAATTAAACTAATTAGCATCCGCATACTTTATTATTTCTAATTTCACGAATTGCTTCTGCTATAATTTATTATTTCTAATTTCACTAATTGCGTCAACATCATTCATGAATGATTAGTTGATGTTGTGGGTTTGTGGATATTGCAAAAACGTTCGGTTTTTAAACTTGTTTCGCCAAAGTTTGCAAGAATACCCAACTCATAGCCAGTAGCTTTCAAATAATTGATTACCTGGGCTTTCTCAACATCTGATAATCTGCTGAGAGCTTTCAACTCCACAATAATCTTATCATAGCACACAAAATCAGCGATATAATCTTGCTGTAGAGGAACTCCTTTATAAAAGATCTTCAGACTGGCTTCTCTTTTATACGGAATTCCCTTTTCTACGAATTCACGCTCCAGCGCTTCCTGGTAAACTTTCTCCAGAAAGCCACACCCCGGTTCACGATGAACCGTCATCATGCATCCAATGATATCGTATGATTCTTTCGGATAAATCACCATAAATCTATGCAATTAATTTAATTCATAAATAATTGAACGCCGATGTCAATTAGTCAAATTCGTAATAATTGAATGCGGATGCCAAAAATTAGCATAATTCGCGTAATTCGTAGTTGATTATTGTATGCGGATGCCAATTAGTCAAATTCGTAATAATTGAATGCGGATGCTAATTAGTTTAATTCGCGTAATTCGTAGTTTATTAAAGGGAGATGCCGAGGACGAGCGAGTGGCTAAAGTCGTGGACGTGGAGGTTGTTGACGGTCCAGTGCTCCAGGCGGTTGCGGTAGCCGATGCGCAGGATGGTCTTGCCCAGGTGCAGGTCGGCGCCCAGGTAGTTGGTGATGTCCAGGCGGTTGCCCCACCAGCCCAAGTGGGCCAGGTTCTTGTGATTGCCCAGGTAGATCTCGTAGTAACTCTCGTCATACTCGGGGGCGAAGAACACGCCTGCCACGGGCAGCTGCATCTGGTAGCGCAGGGTGACGGGCAGTCGCCACATGCGGGTGTCAAGCCAGGCCATGCCTGCTGCGCCCAGATTGGCGTGAGCACGCACGGTGACGGGATTGTTGCTGTTGACCTCGTCATAGACGATGCCGGCGCGCAACTGCGCCATCGGGCCGACTGAGAGATTGAGTTTTGGCGTGAGCACTCCCCTCCAATAGCGTTGCATATTGAACGAAATGTCGCCCATGAGTTTGTGGATGTCGTTGTTCTTGGCGTTGTTCTCCACGTAGTTGTAGTCGGCGCCTACATTGAGTTGCCACAGCCACTTGCCGGAACGGAGCGGACGCGTGGCCTCAAAGGAGAGCCCCAAATCCAGGCCATCATAGGTAATGGGCGTCAAGTAACTGTCATGCACCGACGCATAACCCACATCCACCATAAACACCGACAACCTCTCCTGCCCCACAGCAGTCAAAGCGCCCAAAACGACTAATAATATTAATATTCTCTTCGTCATTAAGAAACTACGAATTTCACGAATTAAACAAATTATTTGCATCCGCGTTCTTATTTTACTACGAATTTCACGAATTGTCTCTACTTTCAATAAACTACGAATTACTCGGTGAAGCCATTTAGTTTAATTCGTTAAATAAGAAACTACGAATTTCACGTATTAAACAAATTATTTGCATCCGCGTTCTTATTTTACTACGAATTTCACGAATTGTCTCTACATTCAATAAACTACAAATTACTCGGTGAAGCCATTTAGTTTAATTCGTTAAAATTGAATGCGGATGCCAAAAATTAGTATAATTCGTGTAATTCGTAGTTAAAACTACTCGTCGAAGGGGATGCGTTGCTGGCCGGTGAAGCTGTCGAGCACCTCGTCCTGGCTGATGCCGTCGGCGGTGGTGTCATCGGCTTCGGCACCCTCATCGGTATCGGCAACGGTCGTCGTCTGTTCCTCGACGGGTGACGGCTCGCGCGGCTCTACTTCGGTGATGGTAGCCACCTCCCAGTTGGTCACGCGACGTCCCTTGGCCTTGAAGGTCTTGACACCGATAAACTCCTCGGCATCAATGACAAACGGCTCGCGGAAGGCATCGCCTCCACCCATCTTCACCTCGAAGCGCGGACACTGCTCATCGCTCAGCAACAGCAGGTGCGAGTCGGGGTTGGTGCCGATGAAGCTCTGCTTCCTGGTGTTGTCCTCCAGCGTGAAGCGCTTCACGTAGGGGTGACCCTGGTCGGCATCGTCGAGCACGGCGGTCCACACCTTGTCCTTGTCAAACTTCTCGATGCGCAGGATGCCGTCGTCATAATGGTTGGTCGCCTCGGTGCTGGTGGTGTAGAACTCACCGCTCTGCATGATGACCAGGATGCGGTCTTCACCGCCGAACAGGCCCAGCGAACGGCCGTGGCCCTCGTAGTTGATGCGCAGGATGTCGGGGTCGAACCACACCTCGCGGTCGCCCAACGTGGACTGGCCAGCCTCCTTGAGTGAGATGCGGTGCACCTCGTTCTTGGTCACAATGTTACCGCGTGCCTGCTTGCCCTTGATGGCCAGTTCGGCCAGGTTGACGTCAAATTGCAGGATCTTGAGCCTGAATTTGGGTTTAAGGGTGATGCGCAGCACCTCGGCCTCGCCGTTGGGATTGGCGGTGAACCACACGATCTTGCTGCCCGGCTTGCCCTGGGTGATGTCATACTCCTTGTCACGGGTGATGCCCGTCACGGCAAAGCGCTTCATGAAGATGGTGCCGCCGCGTCCGTCCTGATACAGCACGTTATAGATGGTACGGCTGTCGCCCTTCTTGAACACGTTCAGGTAAAGGATGTTCTTGCCGACGTAAATCTTGTCGGCCACCTTGATGACCTTGAACTTGCCGTCCTTGTAGAAGATGATGATGTCGTCGATGTCCGAGCAGTTGCACACAAACTCGTCCTTCTTCAGGCCCGTGCCGATGAAGCCGTCGGCGCGGTTGATGTAGAGTTTCTGGTTGGCCTCGGCCACCTTGCTGGCGACGATGGTGTCAAACTCGCGGATGATCGTGCGGCGCGGGTACTTGGAGCCGTACTTGGTCTTCAAGCCCTCAAACCACGTGATGGTGTAGTCGGTCAAGTGGGCGAGCTTGTTGTCGATGTCCTCGATGCGCTCCTTCAGGCGCATGATGTTCTCGTCGGCCTTGTCGCTGTTGTACTTGATGATGCGCTTCATCGGGATTTCGAGCAGGCGCAGTAGGTCGTCCTGGGTGATCTCGCGGTAGAACTGCGGCTTGAAGGGGGTCAAGCGCTTGTCGATGTGCTTGAGGGCACGCTCCTGGTCCTTGGCGTTCTCAAATTCCTTGTCCTTGTAGATGCGCTCCTCGATGAAGATTTTCTCCAGCGACACGTTGTGCAGCGTCTCCATCGTCTCACCACGCTGGATTTCAAGTTCCTGGCGCAGGATGTCACGCGTGCGGTCCACGCTGTAACGCAGCACGTCGCTCACAGTGAGGAACTGCGGTTTCTGGTCCATGATGACGCAGCAGTTGGGCCAGATGGAGATTTCGCAGTCGGTGAAGGCATACAAGGCATCGATGGCGATGTCGCTGCTCGTGCCTGCCTGCAGGGAGACGATGATCTCGGCAGTGGCACTGGTGTTGTCCTCGACCTTGCGGATTTTGATTTTGCCGCGCTCGCCGGCCTTGAGGATCGACTCGATGACGGTGCCGGTGGTCTTGCCATAGGGCACGTCCTTGACCAGCAGGGTCTTGTTGTCGAGTTTCTCGATCTTGGCACGCACGCGCACATAGCCGCCGCGCTCGCCGTCGTTGTAGTGGCTCACGTCGATATAGCCGCCCGTCTGGAAGTCGGGATAGAGGTGGAACTCCTCGCCACGCAGGTAACTTACCGCCGCATCACACACCTCGTTGAAGTTGTGCGGCAGAATCTTGCACGACAGGCCGACGGCGATACCCTCGGCGCCCTGGGTGAGCAGCAAGGGGAACTTGGCGGGCAGCGTGAGCGGCTCGCGCTTGCGGCCGTCATAGGACAGGCCCCAGTCGGTCACCTTGGGGTTATATACCGCATCGAGGGCAAACTCACTCAAGCGTGCCTCGATGTAACGGCCAGCGGCAGCGCCGTCGCCCGTGAGGATGTTACCCCAGTTACCCTGGGTGTCGATAAGCAGTTCCTTTTGTCCCAGCTGCACCAGCGCGCTGTAGATGGAAGCGTCGCCGTGGGGATGGTACTGCATCGTCAGACCCACGATGTTGGCCACCTTGTTGAAGTGGCCGTCGTCGGCCTCCTTCATGGCGTGCATGATGCGGCGCTGCACCGGTTTGAAGCCGTCCTCGATGTGAGGCACGGCACGTTCCAGTATCACATAGGAGGCATAGTCGAGAAACCAGTTCTCGTACATGCCGCTCAGTTGCAGTTTCTTATCTTTAGGTACCTGGTAGCTGGAATGGGCCTGCGGCTCACCGCCACCGTCGCCATCATCACCCCCATCATCGGGAGTGGGAGGCTCCTCGGTATTGGCGTTGATGTCTTGCTGGGTGTCACCCTCAGCAGGCTCCTGTTGCTCCATGCCTTCCAGTTCGTCGTCGTCTTTCTTCATATCAATTACAGTGTTTTAACCTGCAAAGGTACGAAAAAAAAGTGGAGGCACAAAATTTTGCGTCTCCACTAGTATATATAGTCATTCCAATGATTTATGAATTACAGGCCGGTGATGCGGACGACGGGGCCCAGAGGCTTGAGGTTGTCCTCGTTGCCGCCGTTGGTGGTCAGGATCCAGGCGAGGGGCTTGTGGCGCTTGTCATCGGGGAGTTTGGGCTTCGGAGCGTAGCCGTCGGTGAGGAAGACGAGTCCGTCATATTCCTCGTGCTCGTAGTAGAAGTCGATGGCAGGCTGGAAGTTGGTGCCGCCACGTCCGGTCACGCGGATGGTGTTGGTCGCCTGCTTGAGGGCGATGGGGTTCTCGGTGGTGATTTTGCTGTCAAACTCGATGACCTCGATGCGCTCGATGCCCTGCTTGAAGAAGCGGTTGATGACAGCCAGGAATTTCTTGATGTCCTCGTCGGGGACACTGCCGCTGACGTCAACAGCCACCAGCAGGCATGTGCTGTAGGCATACTGGCTGCCCATCGCGTCAAAGCCGTAACGACGGTTGGGACGCATACGCGTCAAGTGGCGCTTGGTGCTCAAAATCGAGGCGCGGAACTGACTGAGGATGGCGCGGAAGTTCTGCTTGCTCACCAGGGTGCTCTCGATGAGGGCACGCAGGTCGCCGCCCAGGGAACCCCACTGGTTGCAGCGCTGGGCGGTCTCGATCTCGTGATTGACCTTCTCGCTCATGAGTTCGTCCTCTTCCCACAGCGATGCCCCCGCATCGGCTTGCAACAGGTCGTCGGTCAGGTCACCGCCCTGGCCACTGCCCTGGAGGGGCAGGTCCATGTCGATGGGGATACCATCCTCGTCGGTGTTCTGTTCAAGTTGCACAATCTGGCCTGCCATGAGCGAATAGTACTGCTCAAAGGCCTGGTCACGGGGAATGTCAAAAATCTTGGGCGGTTCCAGCCCGATGGTGTCCATGCCCTCCAGGTTGTCACACAGCGTCATGTCGCTCGACAGGCGCATCACGTCGCGACGCGGGTTGTAGGGCTGGCGCTGGTAGGGATGCTTGAGGATGATGCGCACCACCTCGGCCTTGAGGCGCAGCGCCAACTGGTTATCATCAAAGTGCTCCAGCCGCTCGGGGTTGTACTCGATGACGCCCTTGCCGCAGCGCATGTCACAGCCCATGTTGTCGTTACGCTTGATGGCGTGGGTACACAACACGGCAAAGATGAGCGGCTCGGTGAGGAACCAGTCTTGCGAAATGGTCTTTATGCGGTCACCGACGGTCATAGGTTGGCAATCATCTGGTTGATCAACTGCAAGGCGTCACGGCAATCCATCATGATGAAGGCATTGGCGTTAGGATAGGTGGCGTTCTCAAAGAAGGACGCGAAATGGGCGATGGCCTCCTGGCGGCCATTGGTCAACATCCAGTTGATGTAGCGCACCAGGTTGCGCCCAACTATCTCCACTGCCTTCTTGTCCACGCCCAACTCGAGCACTTGGTAAATGCCCTCGTTGATGATGGCAATCTGGGGCATGGTATAGGATGCCAGGTCGTTCTGGCAGGCGGCGAAGTCGCTCAGGACGTCGCGGGCGGTCAGCATACGCGACTGAGTCAGCGACTGAATGAACATCGATGCCGAGCGGGCACCAATCACGCCCGTAATCATCTTGGCCAGGCGGTTCATGTCGGTGATGTTGCCGCAGGACTTGAGCAGGCCCGAGACGCGTACCCACGCACGGCGGTCGGGCGTCTTGTCAAAGGTGCCCTTGTTGATATCCACGTTCTTTTCCAACTCGTCGGGGTGCTCCTCGATAAAGTTGATGACACGCGGGTCCACGTCGTGTTGCTTGGCCCAGAAGAGCCACTCGCCCACCGTGGGGCTGAAGAAATAGACGTTGAAGCGTGACACCAGAGCGGGGTCGAGGTCGGTGAGTTGGTACTCCTCACCGTCGTTAACGGCGGCGATGACGCGACTGCCAGGGGGCAAGGAACGGCCTGCCAACTTGCGGTTGAGCGACAGGTCCATGACCGATTGCAGGATCTCGGGGCGGGCGCGGTTCATCTCGTCGAGGAAGAGCACCACGGGCTTGTCGTCCATGGGGAACCAGTAGGGCGGCATGAACTCGGTCTTGCCGGTGGCTTCGTCCTTGTTGGGCAGGCCGATGAGGTCGCCGGGGTCACTCATCTGTCCCAGAAACAGGGCGATAACGGGAATGCCCTGGTCCTCGAAGTGACGGGTGATGATTTCACTCTTACCGATGCCGTGCTTTCCCACGAGCAGGATGTTTTGTGTCGATGGCGTGGTCTCGAGAATCGTCTTGAGGTCGCCGGTGTTGATGGTGATAGCCATTATAGTCGTTTTAAGTTGTTAGTTTTTTAGTTTTTAGTTTCTAGTTTCTAGTCCCTAGTTTTTAGTTTCTAGTTTCTAGTCCCTAGTTTCTAGTTGGCATCCGCTGGGCTAGATGTTCTAGAGATTCTAGACAATCTAGATTTTCTAGAGGGTGGTGGGTTCTATTCCCTGGGGGCGGTGATCCATTCCACCTTTTTGCGGGGGCCGGTGAGGCGGTAGGGGAAGAGTTTGGCGAGCTCCACGAGGCGGCTGATGTAGGCCAGGTCGTGGGTAATGCGCGCCTTGACGTCGCCCTCCTGTGCCAGGTCGATAATCATCGCCTTGCCGCGGTTCAGGCGGATGTGCAACTCGCGGCGCCCGTCCTCCTCGTCCTCGGTGAGGTGATACTGCAGGCGCTTGTCCTGCATGATTTCATCGACCTGCTGCTGCAAGGCCGATTTGGGAGCCTCGGCAACGGTCTTGCCACTGCCACTGTCCATCAGGCGGTGCAGCCACCCCTTGATGCCGCTGGGTTGCGACACTGCGGGCTCGTCTTGCGAAACAGGTTGTGGCGCCTGCTGCCAGTCGTCACGCACCTCTCCACGCACGGTGAAGCGTCCGTCCCTTGCCATATAAGCAAACTCCACCATGTAGGGTTTTACCAGGTCCAGGTGGTTGATGAAATCGTCGTGGGGAATGTTGAGGTCGAGGGTCTTGTAGCGGTTCATGTGGATGAGCAAGCGGGCCTTGTGACCGTCGGCATGGCGTTTGTCAAAGTGGTAGGTGATGCCTGTGCCATCGAAGTAGCGCTCCAGGTAGGCATCCATGTTGTTCAATGCCATGTTGCGCATTTTCACGCCTTTGCTGTCGGTCTTGAAGGCGGCAGTGAGTTGCTCACGCCACTCGGCGGCATGGTCCAGGAAGGTGCGTGAGGCCTCTACCACGCGGTCACGGTCAATCACCTCCATGGGTGCGCCGCTCCACTGCTGGTGGTAGTGCAGATCCTCAATATCGATGCGGGCCCTCACGTTAGAACCCTGCACCGCATGACATAATGTCAGTCCGCAGGGTGATTTCACGTTCAGACCCACGCCATAATTACCCATATCCACGAGTTCCACCATGTCGGTGGTAATCACGCCGTTGATAAGTTGATTGTAGGCTGCTTCATACTCTTGCAGCATCCTTGCGCTCAGCCGCGGACCCGTGGCTTCATGCCCGTTGGCGCCAGGTCGGTCACCAAAGGCGGGCTTCATCACGTGGTCTATCTCCCCAGCCACGCGTTGTGACTCGGTTCCCTCGGCTTCAGTATAAGTATAGATAAACATACACCATCCTTTCAAGCAAGAACCGTGCCGTTTTATCTGTACAGTGTTGAATCTCGTTAGCGGCCGGTCCAGGCGGCGAACTGCTGGCGGTATTTGTCACGCAGCTGGCGGCAATGGGTCAGCACGTCCTGTTCTATCTTCCCTTGAAAATCTTTTTCGGTCGAAGTGACCCACTTGGATTGCAGTTTGTCGATGGCTTCGTTGCAGGCGGCCTTGTCAAAATCCTTTCCTGAAATCAACGCTACGGTGGCGTCCTTGATGTAGATGCCCCAGCGCTTTGCGTAGTAATCCCACATCAGGCCGCTCCAGTTGCGGCAGGCATAATCGTTCAGGCTCCCGCCCCATGTGGTGATCAGGCGGCGGGCATTCATCTCATAGTAGTCCTTGACCTGCTCCGTTTTGCCCAGTTTTCGTGCCTGTGCCAGCCACTGTGCCAGCGATGCATGGGACAAATGACTATTCAGGTCATCCAGGTCAGAGAGGAGTTCAAACATCTGATTGCTGATGTCGTAAAAAGCATCTTTGTCCTTCTCATTTAAGGCTTTGTCCAGCGCCTGCTTCTCGACCAGGAAGAGGTCACCCAGCAGTTGCCTTCCCACCCACACGAGGTCGATGGTCATGGCATCGGTGGTGACACGGTCCTGTGCCAGGAGGGCATCCCACACGGCCAGCAGGTTGCCTGGATTATACTTGACGGTGCGGCTCTCCTTGCCCAGCGTGGGATAGGAGCAGGGCAAGGGGGCGGCAAAGTTGCCGGGGGTGATGTCGAGCACCTGGTCAAAGAGACACTTCCACGCCTCGCGGGCATGGGAATCCTCGAGCCCGGCATGGCGGTCAGCAAGTTCGTTCACCACCTGCTCATCGGTCTTGGCGAAATCCCAGGCCTTTTCCAGGATATATTCGTAAGGGAATTGCTGCACATCGAGGCCCTCAAGCGTGGAACCGATGCCCACAAGGTTGTCGCCGCACTCGGCCAGGGCCTGCTCTATGCGCTTGCCCGCCTCCTTGACGCGGCCCTGCACATTGGTGTTACCGCCAAAGTTTCCCAGGTAGCACCAGATGAACGGCTGGCCGTAAAAGCCCTCATGATCGCGCCACATCTCCTTGTACTCGCAATAGTAGTCGAGCATGGTCATCTTGCCCTGCGGCACGCCTGTGAGCATGGCACGGGTGCGCTCCTGGGTGTAATCCTTGCGCTGGTAATAGAGGAACCACGCCGTCTGCAACCATTCGGCGTCGGGGTCAACGGCTGTAAGGCTCTCGTAGATGTGCC
>JAEEGF010753773.1_pt1 | contig 24949 bp, 18 predicted proteins | sample 9134171 | NCBI WGS metagenome assembly JAEEGF01 (sample SAMN16246542, study PRJNA631951) | gut metagenome | biome: gut microbiome; feature: rumen; material: AP-attached | host: Bos | place: Iran: Karaj | collected 2018-10 | reverse complement strand
AGCGCCAGACAACGCAGTTAGTCGTGCCCTCACCGAAGAACGCATTGACATTGTTGTCGCCGATTCGCGCATATGCCCCCCACTCAAGCCACTCTTCGCCGTAAAATTTTGCCTTTTTGTCGATGAGCGCTGTCTTTGCAATGCTGCCCGAGTTGAATATCAGCAGATTGATCGGCCTACCCTCTGGACTCCAGCTGCTGTCCACGAACATCGAACCTTCCGACGAGTCGGCAGGGCCAATCCAGGTGGATTCGGCATTGCTGTCGTCCGCGCGCAACGGAACCAGGGACGCCATTATTGCAGAGAACAAAACGGCAACCGTTGTTTTGACTATTTTCATTCCCATTTTTCGGATGTTGTATTGTTGTTTACGATGTTTCCCGCATGGCAGCATGGCGTCGCAACGCCTGCGTCCTGCAGAAATGTCGCATATTATACATTGTTTGGGCTACTGCCGACTATCACCCGACTGGACTATAGCGCGGCCATGTCCGCACCGAACGCACGCGTGAATTAGATGGCCGAAAAAGCGGATGAAACATCCATTCCTACAGTCTGACTGGATGCACTTTTACGCGGAATCTATGAATGTAAAATGGCCGCCAGAACGAGGGGAATACATTCTGGCGGTCTGCACATGAAGTGTGCAAACGGTGTTGCAAGTAGCAGATGATCTCAGTAGACAACAACGATAAAGCCCGAAGCAGCAGCCTTGAGGACGACGCTGTTGTCGGATTTGGCGGCGACCCACTTAATGCCTGCGGCGCTGCCCTCCGGCTTGTAGATCGCATCCGTCGTTGGCGCTCCGCTCAGCGTCCCGGTTGCCGTCAGCATCGTGAACGGCGTAGCCTCCTTCGTGGCGGCAGGAAGATCTGCTGGATTCGTCACGCCGAAGAGAACGCCGGAGACGTCGTAGTCGCCGGTGAGCGTCAGCACAGGCATAGCCGGAGTGGTGCTGTCATAGGTCTGCAGAACCTTCGCACCGCTTTCGAAAGCCACGGCGCCGATTGTTGCGGAGCCTGAAATCGCGGCTCCGCTCTTGACCCGATATGTCGCATCAGTGTTGTTGAACGAGAAGGACGTCGTTCCAGACGCAGCTTCAAAAATATAGCCGTGGGAAAGCCCGTTGTCGAAAGTCCCGCTTCCTGTCATGCGAAGCGTAAAACCGCCGCAACCCGCCGTCGCATTGTCGCGAGCGTACGAGCCCTCGACCCTTTCCATGACCTGGAATCCGACATTAGGCTGATAGTTGTTGTAGATGGATCCGTCCGCGACGTTCATCGTCACCTCGGCGTCCTTCAGCAGATATATCGCCGCGCCCCAGCTCTCGCGGAAGGTCAGATTGGTGAAGGAAATTTCGCCCACGTTGAAGTCCAGAAGAAGGAAACCCCATATCTCGACTTTTGAAGCTGACGAGAAACCTGCCGCAGGGTTGGTGAACCGACGCTCCGCCTGGTTATAGTTGCCGACTCCTTCGATTTTAGCCTTTCCCGTAAAAGCGCTATTGTCGCCGCCAAAAGTCAGGGCGTTGCGTCCGATGAAAAATCCGGAACCGGTCAAATCGGAATTAATTACTGTCGGGACATCACCTTTTCCCTCTATCCAGCTGTCGTGACCGTCTCCCGCGTCGAGAATCTCCACCTCCGCGACATCGATCACAAGCGGCTCGCTGTCCGTGCGCGACGACTTGATTCCCGCATGATACAGCTGGATCTTTCCGGCTCCCGTTACGGCACACGACTGCACACTCGGATGCACACCCCAGATATCGGTCGTCACGAACTTTACAGTTGCTCCCTCCGCTACATCAACCGTTCCGACAGAGACGGAGCCGGAAAGCTTGACCTCGGCGGCCGAGGAGAACTTGGCAGTATGGCCTGCCTTCGGCACCGCATTCTTGTTCCAATTGCCTGGAGTTGTCCACATCTTGTCGCCGTTGCCATTCGTCCAGACATAGATCGTCGGATCGCTCGCCACGGTAAGCACATACTTTCCGCCCTCGTACGCGACAGAATAGAACACCGTCTCGCCGCCCTCCATTGCGAGCTTTACCGTCAAGCGAGAGATGTCAGCGCCTTGCGCGAGAGTGATGTTGTCAAGCGCTGCAACCTTGTTCTCGTCATTCCACGTGCCTGACACCTCGAGAACGCCGGGGGAACTTCCGGTCCCGAGCGTGATCGCGGTCTGAGGCCCAACTTTAATCGATCCGTCGTCAACCGTGACCGAAGGAGTGATGGTTGCGTTCGGACACGCCGCGCGTAGCGCGTCGAAGTCAAGCGTTCCGCCGGTCACGACAATCGACTCGACCGTGCCGGAGCTGTCGGATGCAAGATGGCACTGTCCGTCCGCCACGACAAGCCGCTTCACAATGCTTCCTGACTGAAGCAAGATCGAGCCTGTAGTGGCGGTATCGCCTGCAAGCGTCACGTTTCCGTAGCATTTTAGATATCCGCTGCCGGACAGGTTCGAGTTGACGACAAGTCGTTTCCCCTCTTCGTTTCCGCCGTCAAACCAGGAATCGTGCGTACCGTCCTCGCGTATCTCGATCCGCGGCACATTGACATAGACCGTCGAACGCGTTGAAGTGTATGTCGGCTTGATTCCGGCACGAGTCAGCTGCAGACTGCCGTCGCCCGACATTTCCTGCACATAAAGGTTCTTGCCGTTCGTCTGGCTGTTCGCCTTGCGAAGATCGAGAGTTGCGCTCGCCTTCACCTCCACATTCGAGACCGTTACGTCGCCATTCATCTTCACAAGCCAACTCATGTCGAACACCGCGGTCTGTTCCGCAGTCGGCACGGCGCCAAAAGACCAGCAGTCCTGGTTGTCCCAGCCCCTGTCGGTAGGCCCGCACCAAACGCACCTGGATTCATCCAAACGTTCGCCCTCCGCCATCGTCAGGATCGGGTCAACCCAGTCGGCATGGTCGTCGCTATCGCTATCCCCCTTGTCTGCGACGAGACAGAGCGTCTGCACGCCCACGAGATTTGCCTCAAGGACAACGGAATCGCTCACACCGGTAAGTTCGCCAGACTGCGCAAGGACGTTGCCATTCTCATCCTTGACGAAGAACGAGACATTCCCTTTGCCGTCCTGTTCGCGATCCACACCGACGCGCACAGAGAAGGAAGCAGCCTTACCGTTGACAGGATATTCGAAGTAGCTGTCGGCGTGCGTTCCGATGCCGTACGAAAAGTCCTGTGATTCACCGCCCACACGAAGGCGCAGTGTGTTGCCGCCGATAGACTTGTTGATCTGCGGCGTTCCCCATCCGCTCGTCATCGAACCGATGCCAAGTCGTTCGAGGTGGTATGTAACCTGCTCGGCCTTGGCCACGAAAAATGCTGCCGCAGTCGCGATGACAACAGTCAGCATTTTGATTTTCATTGACGTGTTCATATGGACAATTCCTCCTTAGCGCCTAGATTATACAAAATCAATAAAGAACACCACAATGACCCAAACGGACTATATTGGAGATGCGGCTTCCAGCCGCGTCAGGGATACCTTCCAATGCTGACGCGGCAAGATGCCGCGTCTCCACGCTTTAGCACCATGCTTTGCCACAATGACTTTCTATCGAAGGTTTACCGTGTCGCCTCAATTACCGTTGGGCGACAACTTCGCGGGGGCGACCTTCTCCTCCGGCGGAACGATCTTCCACTGGCGGAACAACTCGCCAGAGAACGCCTCGCCGCACTGCGAGAGCTGTTGACCCTTTTCGCTGGAGCGTATCATCACATCGTAGCCTGTTGATGCAGGCGCGATGCGGAAGAACCCCTTCTCGCTTCCAGGGCGCAGTATCCAGCGCTGATCGCCCGACGGACTATCCCATCCATACCATACCACGTTCACCTTGTCACTGCCGAAGAATATCCTGTTTAGGACGCCTCCCGCTTCCTTTGTGGTGATGCGGTACTGACCAGCACCGAGATTGAGGAACTCCCACTTGTGCGCGTTGTTATCCGCATAGTCGTCCTGGAATACGCTCCCGTTGGACGCGAGGGCGAGTCCGCTTGCGCGGCCTATGATCTTGTACACACCGTCCAGAATCGGACCACGTTCCGTCGGCATGACGTCTATGCGCGTCACTTTCGCAGCGCCCTTCGTGCGCTCGAACCTCAACACGCCGCGCGCAGGCTCAAGAAACACCGTCTTCGATACTTCGCCCGCGCCGCGGTCAAGCTTGAACGAGGCTGCGCGCTCGCCAAGAAACGACGCCGCGGCCTCCGCTCCGGATGACGCTTCGTACGCGACTTTCAGTCTGTAGTATCCAGCCTCGCGGACGCGCAGGACGAACTCGTCCGCCTTCGCCCCCGTCGGGACGAGCGTAACGCCGCCCTTGATGCGTCCGTCCCGCCATGTTCCGAGCTCGAACGCCCTTCCTCCGTTGTCCTTGACGAGCTTGCGCGGCTTCGGCCAGCTCCCGTAGTCCGGCTTCCAGGTTATGCCCGCCAGCTCGGTCGGGACCTTCAGGCGCCTGTCGTCGCAGATGTCAAGCCCCCACATACCCGGTGGAAGATAAAGGAAAGAAAGCCACGACACCTTCTCCTCCTCAAGAAATCCGGTGAGTTCGGGATCGTTGCGTCCGATTGCCGCATCGCGGCCCCAGCGCGAGCTGTAGTATTCCGTCATGAACATCGGATAACCTGCCTTAAGGACCGTCTTCACAGGCGTTTCGGTCGCACCGGGCCCCGCATATCCGTGAAAGGCGATGACGGTGTTCTTCCATATCTCCTTCTCGTCGATTCCGACGCACTTGTTGAAGAGCGCCACGTCGTCGAGTATGTGCCGGCCCGAATCCCAGGGCGTCTGCGAATAGCTGAAGACGAGTATCGGCGTTTCGGGCGCGAGGCCGCGCGCGACCTTCCAGCACTCCGCGTTCATCTCCACCGCGCCCGGGGGATTGGCGTTCGCCGAGTTGTACGGCGGCGCCCACTGCACGGGCTCGTTGTGAAGCTCGAATATGACGTGCGGCTCGTCCTTGTAGCGAGGAGCGTAGAACTTCCAGAAATCTATCGCCCACTCCTTGTTGAACTTCCCAGGGTCGTTGCCGATCGTCATGATGTAGTAAAGGCCAAGTTCCTTCGTGAGCTTCACGGCCTTGTCGATCGTCTCCACGCGATAGCCGGGCGCACGCGAGCCTTCGGCAGGATAGCTTAGGTCGCATCCCTCGGCGTAGTCGTGAACGGCGTTGAGGCCAAACGACTTCGCCTTCTTCATCGCCTCAATGTCGTGCTGAACCACGGCTCCGCGGAGAAGCGATCCGTTGTCAGCCACAAGAGTCGTGCGCTCAGTGTTTATGCGAGGTCTTCCACGCGGAATGGAAATCCCCGCGCCCTCCGCAAAGGACAAGCCCGAAGCAACGATTATCGCGGCGACGGAAACGGCTACAGTGTTATTGATTTTCATGCCCACCATTATACGCAATTGCCCATCGTAAACTCAATAGTCCATTTGGGTGGCGAAGATTCTCATTTTTTCGCCCGGATGATCGTGAGCGAGGAGGCGGGGAGATTCGTCTTGAACTCGCGTCCGCCGGCGAAGGCAACAGACTTCGCCTCGGGCCTGCAGCGTTCTGGATTCTCCATGTCGTTGACGACCTTGGGATCGCCTGTCAGCGTCTCAACCTTTATGTTCCCTGCGGGAAGCTCCGCGCCGAAGTCGATGACGAGGTCAAGCGCATGGTCCGCCGCGAGGTTGACGCACTTCACGACGTACTCGCCAGTCGCCTTGTCGAATCCGCATACCTGATGGAAGTCCTTCGGAGGAATTCCGCCGACAGAGACGTCCTTGAGCTGCGCCGTGCCGTCAATCGAGACGGACGCCATGCCGCCCTTGAACGAGACTTCGACGTCGTACCAGCGGTTGTCCTCGACCTTGAAGTCGAAGAACGCCGCATCTCCGCCGTTGATTCCGAAGCCCGTGCCCTGTAGAGCCGAGCGCGTGTTGCCCCAGCCGCCGATGTTGAGCTGCACCATGCTTTCCCCTGCGCTGAAGAACCTCGCCATGAAGCCCTCCTTGCCGCCGGTCTTGCGCGCCTTGAAGCGGATGGACCCTCCATCCCACTTGAAGCCCCTGAGGTTCATCCAGCTGCCGTAGGTCGGCCACTCGCGGACCTGCCGCGCCGCGCCTTCCTTGACGATCCACTCGCCGTCGAGTCCGCGGTCGCATGCAGACGGATCGGGCGTCCCAGAAAAGAGCGTCTTCCCAGCGGCGTCCTTCACGACGACGTCCTTGAACTCAGCCGTGCTCTCCCATGTCGCGAAGCCGACGGAACCTGTTGTCTCGGGTGCCTTTGCGTCGTCGGACGCAGCGGACGGGATGTATATGCTCGGAAGGTTGTTGCCGAACATCTTCTGCACGTGGTAGTTGGGCGTCGTGAACGCGCGGAGGTTGTCGAACCAGATGAGGTCGGGCTTCCACTGCTCGCAGCCGATCTTGCCGAAGAGCGGCGCGTAGCTGGACATCTCGACGACGTCGCAGTTGCGCTCGAAGCCCATCATGCACGCCGCCTCGCAGAGCGCGGAGAAGAGACTGTTCGCCTTGTCCTCGACGTGGCACGCGTATTCGCCGGCGTACACCTTCGGCTTGGAGCGGTCGTATCCGTCGAACTGGTGCGCAAGCCCCATCATCCATCCGGGGTTCGCGTAGAAATGTTCGTCAACCATGTCGGCCGTCTGGCAGGTGAGAGTCTTCCACGCGAGGTCGTGGTCTCCGCCGATCGGCGACGCGCCGGCCGTAGAGACGAGCTTTATCTCTGGATGCTTCTCGCGAACGATCTTTGCGATCGCGAGGTAGCGGTCGAGGAAGTCCTGTCCCCAGTTCTCGTTTCCGACGCCGACCATCTTGAGGTTGAACGGCTTGGGGTGGCCCATCTCGGCGCGGAGCTTGCCCCACTTGTTCTTCTTGGGGTCGGCGTTCGCGAAGTCGATGAGGTCGCAGATGCTCTGCGCGAAGTAGTCCATCGAATCGAGCGGCGCGAGCTTGGGTCCGCGGAACTGGCACGTGATGCCCGCGAGGCAGATGGGGAGCGGCTCCGCGCCGATGTCCTCGGCGAGGCAGAAGTACTCGTAGTAGCCGAGTCCGAACGACTGCCAGTAGCCCCAGATGTTCCAGATCGTCTCGCGGCGCTCAAGCGCGCCGACCGTGCGCTTCCAGTCGAACCAGCGCTCGAAGCAGTCGCCTTCCGCGACGCATCCGCCCGGGAAGCGCAGCACGCCCGGCTTCAGGTCCTTGAGAAGCTGGACGAGGTCCTTGCGCAGTCCGTTCCTGCGTCCGTTGAACGTCTCCTGAGGGAAGAGCGAAACCTGCTCGAGCTCGACGGTGCCGGGCGCGTCCATGAGGACGGAGAACGTTCCGTTCATGACAGTCTTCTGCGGAGCGAACACGAACGAGTGCCGACGCCATTCCGGGGCCGCCGGGTCGAGTGCACCGGACTTCGGCGCGACGGACATCTTGCCGTTCGCGAGCTTCGCCTCGCAGACGACCTCCTGTCCGTCCTCAAGCACAAAGCGGAGTCCGCCGGCATACCCTTCGAGTCCGCGTGCGTAGAACGTGAGGTCGTACTTCTTCCCGGCCTCGACGCTGACGCCGTGGAAGCCCTTGTTCCTGACGCCGCAACCAGTGCCGGGTCCGAAGCACTCCATGCGCAGGTGGCGCGCGGTGTTGGGGTGAAGCGGCGCGTTCTCCTGCACCGTGATGCGCGCCATCGCGCCGCCGCGGTAGTCGGCCTCCCAACCCTCGAGGTCCTTGGTCTTCCAGTCGAAGCCGCGGTTCGCCAGCAGCTCCGGGTATATGCCTCCGTCGGCGGCATAGTTGATGTCCTCGAAGAAGATGCCGTACATCGTCTTCGGCATATCCACGCCCTTGGCGTCGGGCGAGATTGATATTCTCGCGCCGTCCGCGAGGGACGCACACGAGGCGGCGATCGCCGCGACGAAAGAGACTGCAGTATGATTGATTTTCATGCCCGACATTATACTCAATTGCCCATCGCAAACTCAATAGTCCATTTGGGTTGGAGGCGAACCGAGGAGGATGGACATTTCGACTGCCTTGCGCTACGGCTTCATCGATATGCACACGGACCATCCGCAGTCCGCAGGACCGTTCTCGACGCGAATGAGGATTCTGTTGCAGCCCCTGCGGAAGTGCAGCCGCCGGAAATCCTCCGCCTGGCGCCATGGCTTGAGTTCGCTTGATGAACTCCACACGGGAAGTTCGTTCACCCACATGTCGCTTCTGTCATCCGATCCGATTGCGACCCAGCGGTCGCAGTCTTCGTCGAAGAAGACCTCTGCATATGCGTAGTATATCGAAAACTCCTCCATATTCCTCGGGACAACTTCACTCGTGCTCATGACGCCTGGGCTCCACCAGCATCCGATGTCGGCATTCTTGGCCTGGGTGAAAACCCACCTGAGCTCTCGGCCGTCCTTGCCGATGTATGTCGCGTCAAGGTCCTGAATGGTCTCTGGTGCGAACTTGCGGCGGAGATTGACGCGGTCGGGGTTGGGGAAAGGTCCTATCACATACCACGAGTTAACATACATCCACTCGGCTTTCACTGCAACCGAAACACCTGCATCCGACATCGCAGCCGTATTGCCAGGCACTATCAGGCTTCCGTCCGACGGGATTTCCGCAGGCACAAAGGCGGCAACAGGCGGTTCGACGCATCCGCCCTCTGCGGCGGACATCAGCCCCGCAAGATCCTTCGCCTTCTCCTCGGAATCCTCCGATGCCACTGCGTCGAGCGCCTGCCGCATTTCGATCGACTTGCGCATTTTCTCAAGACGCTCCTCGGGGGAGAAACCGTCGATCTGCATAATCGACCTGGCCTCTTTAAGCATTGCCGACGCCGTCTCAGCCATCTGCGAGGTCTCGCGCAGGACATCGATCATGATCTCCTTGTGCCTGTCGAACTCGTCTTTCGTCCGCGCAGGGCGTGCCAACTCTTCAAGCCCGTCTACGATGTGCGCGGGTCTCGCCACGTCCGTGAGAGACATCGCCTCCGCAAGTGCCAGGCCGCGCTTCGCCGCCATCTCGAGAGCGCGTATGTCGCGATAGTCGCCAGTCGAGACGCATTCCTCTCTGGCGGCCGCGGCGAACGCTTCCCAGATCGTTACCGGCACGGGCGTCTCGGAAGGATCCGGCGCGCCGTCGAGCGCAGCCGCGTCACACCCTCCCAAGAGGGTGTCGTAGTCAGCGCGCATGACTTCCCTTATGCGCCGCATTTCACGGCGGGTTTCGCGCAGCCGCCGCAGAAGCGCAAGCATCTCGCGCATGCGTGCAGCCGTCAGTTTCCTGTCGAGCGAGCTGATAGATTCCGACGAGAGATGCGAAGCCGGATTCGACCTGCGCCTTTCGCCAGTGACGAGGCTCCTGGCCGGTGTGAAGAGCACAACCGCGGCAAAGAGAATGGCATGGAGCACAAACGACGCCAGCCCCCACAGAGGTTCGCGACTGCGGCGGGCCCGCTCTCTGCGCCTCACGTCGTCGCAGAGAAACCTTCCCGCGACTTTCATTTATCCAACCCCGAAGCGGTATGTATGCCCACAACGCGAAGCCCGTGCTGCTGGCATGCGTCCACAACTTCGACGATCGCTCCAAAAGGCGCGCCGATGTCCCCGTCGATCCGAACGCGGCGGCCGGGCGCTTTCGCCGCAGCGCCGATCGCCAATCTCAATCCGCCAGGCCCGACAGACTTCCCGTCTACGAAATGCTCTCCTCCCGCTGTGACCGCGACCTTCAGGATGTCCAGCTCCTTTTTAACAGCCGAGGCTGCGTGCGCCTCGGGAAGCTCAACGGGTATTTCCTTCTCGATCTTCTTAAGCTGGCTCGAAACCAGGAAGAATATCAGAATGAGGAATATGCAGTCCATCATCGAAGTGAGCTGCACCTCCGGAAGACCTCCCTCCTCGTAATTCACTGCCATGGCCAAACCTTTCAGGAACGCTTGACGAAAAGCTGGTTGACGAGGTCAGCGATCTCCTCCTCCAGAAGAACGGAGTAGAGAGCGAGCCTGTTCTTGAGGACACCATACGCGAACAGACACGGCATGGACACCGCGAGCCCCGCAACGGTCGTGACAAGCGCCTTGCCTATGTCGTCCGCAAGCACGGACGCATCGCCCATCTCGCCCATCGCGGCGACAGTTCCAAAAGCGCCGAGGAGCCCGACCACGGTTCCAAACAATCCCAGTAGGGGCGCAATCGTTGCCGCCGTTGCCAGCATCGCCGACTTGCGGTTCTCGAGCCTGAGTTCGCGTCCGGCCTTGTCCTCTGCAAAAAGCTTCACCTCGGCATAGTCGCGAGATTCGGCGTGCTGTAGCATTGTCTCAACCACGCGGGACAGCATCGATCCGTCCTTCTCGCACATTTCACGCACCTCGGCGTATCGCCCGGCTTTCCAGGAAGCCACTACACGCACGCTGAATCCGTCAGGGACAATCCTGCTTCTATGCAGATTCCAGAAGCGCTCGAGCGCACAGCCGATTCCGAGAACGGACAGCAAGGCAATGAACCACATCGTCTTCCCTCCCTGCCTTATGTACGTGCCCCACTGGTCGAGAGCCGTCGTCTCCGCGGCGGCCGCGACAGCCGCGGACATCTCCTGCGAGGGCTGCGGCTCTTCCTGTGCGAAAACGGCAGACGAAACGCCGATCACTGCTACGGCAACCATAGCCAGAGCCTTTTTTACGAACAACATTGCAAGTCTCCTTGTCAATTTTAACGTCCCGTCGTCACATACATGCCGACGGTCGCGCCGATGAAGCCGCCGGCCGTGCCGGTCGTGAGCACGTCCGCCTTCTCCTCGCCGCCGATCTGACGCCACTCGCCGTCACCCTGGCGAAGGAAGAACCTCAGCTTCTCGTCGCGTCCCTCCGCGCGGAACGAAACCGCACCGTCCGCCACTGGAACCGACGCGACGGCGCGCCTGCCGTTCTTGTCGCATCGCGTCAACACCGCGCAGACATTTCCGTCTGCATCAATCGTCTTCCCGAGGACGTAGTTGTTGCGTTCATTCTGCACCAGCGCAAGCCCTGCGAGATCGTCGGCTGTGCGCGGCGAGAACTCGACCGTCGTCTCGACGTCGAAGCTGCGGCTTGTCAGCCACCTGCACAGATAGCTCGGATTCCCGCGCTCGTAGATCGTCGCCGCGCGAGCCTCGATCTCCATCCCCGGCTTCCCGCCGACGGCGGAGCGGTACCAGAACTCGCCCGGAGTCCTAAGCTGGATCCACAGCGGATCGACCTTCGCCGTCTCGAATCGGTCCTCGAACACCCTGTTGCCGGTAAGCGGCGCGGAGTCGGCGCACTTCGCGGCGGCGATCTGCCACGGACGCTTCTCCACGACAAGCGGAACGCTCTTCCCCTGATCTAGGATTATCGGCTGACGCTCGGCGCCCTCTCCGATCCACTTGACCGGAAGAAGATAGGTGTTGCGTCCAGTGGGCGTATAGTCCCCGCCACCGACTCTTGCGTACGGACGTATTCCGAGGAACACCGCCATCCAGTCTCCCTCCGCAGTCTCGAAGAGGTCCGCGTGCCCCGCACAGTAGACTCCGTTCTCGCGTCCGTACGGAAGATCGCGCTGCGTGAGGATGGGATTCACCTTGCAGGGAACGTACGGACCTTCCACGTTCTCGGCTCGGTAAATGACTTCGCTGTGCATGTATCCCGTGCCGCCCTCCGCAGTCATGAGATAGTACGCGCCGTTGATCTTGTAGAGATGCGGACCCTCGCACCAGATCGGCTTGTCCTCGGGCTTCACGCCCTTGTTGACGACGATTTTCTCAAATCCCTCCACCAGCTTGTCGTTGAGAAGGTCGTACTTGCGCATGCGGATCGTGCGGTGCCCTGGGTATTCCTCCCCCGTCGGAGGCGCGAAGTCGTTGTTGACGATGTACGCCGTCGTCTCGTCCTCGAAGAAGATGCCCGGGTCGATTTCAGGCACCGCCACGTGGATCGGCTCGCCCCATCCGAGATACGGATCCTTCGTCTTGTAGACCATCGCGCCGCCCGCATTGACGACGGAGACGATCATGTAGAACGTGTCGTTGAACTTGTTGTACTTGATGTCAGGAGCATAGACGCCGTGGTTTACGTCAAGCCCGTCCTTCATGCCGAGCTGGCTCTTGCGCGACTGGACGTATCCGCAGAAATCCCAGTTGACGAGGTCCTTCGAGTGCCACACGGGAACGCCCGGGAAATAGCCGAACGAACTGTTCGCGAGATAGTAGTCGTCGCCCTTGCGCGTTACGGATGGATCGGGAGCCATTCCGTCGACGATAGGATTGCGGAACTGCGTCTTCTCGTCGCACGGAGGAAGCGCATCCTTGCCCTCGACGCGGAAGCTTTTGAAAAGCGCCTTCTGCATTCCGTCCGCCTTCAGTGCCGCCTTCTCGCCCTTCCATTCGCGCCCGAGCTTCTCGACCGCCTCCGCGCACGGCTTCGCCTTGAGGTTCTTGTCGAAGAAGAGCGGATAGTCCGTGCGACCCGGCACGGGGTAGTCGTTGAACCACGTCGTCGCATCGTTGACGCCCCAGAGCGTGACGCGGTCGATTATGTCGGAGTTCCGAAGGTACATTTCGAATAGCTCGCAGTAGCGCTTCGCCTGCGCCTCAAGGACATCCGCAGGGCATCCCTTCGTGTATGGGTTGTACTTCTCCTCGTAGTCGTGAAGCTTCGTCGGATCGGCCGTGAGACCCCACGCGTTAGGCAGCACACTCACATCGAGTTCCGTGACCATCGCCTTTAAGCCTTCTGCACCGATGCGCTGAATACTGCGCTCGTAGTCAGCTACGGCGGGCCCGCCGAGTCCATTGTGGCTTTGAAGCCCCACGCCGTCTATCCTCACGCCCTTAGCGCGAAATTCGCGCACCATCCTGAGGACGCCGGCGATCTTGTTCTGGTTGAACATGTTGAAGTCGTTGTAGTAGAGCTCCGCGTCAGGGTCTGCCTCATGCGCGAACCGGAACGCGAGCTCGATGAAGTCCTCGCCGATTCCGTCGCGCCAGGGCGAGGGATGGAGAGCGCCAGCGTCGTCGAAAGCCTCGTTCACGACGTCCCATCCGTGGACGCGTCCCTTGTAGCGTCCGACGACCGCGTGGATGTGAGTACGCATCCGCGCGATCAGCGTCTCTCGGTCGGCCTTGGAACCATCGGCGTTTTTGAAGAACCAGTCTGGCGTCTGGTAGTGCCACACGAGGCAGTGTCCGATGATCTTCATTCCATGCTTCTCTCCGAAGGCGACGAACTTGTCGGCTGAATCCCAATGGAATTCGCCTTCGCGCGGCTGCACACGTTCGGGCTTCATCTCGTTCTCGGCTGTGATGGAACTAAAGTTCGCGGCGACGAGGTCGGACTCCGCGTTCGGAGTCTGTTCGTAAACCCACTTGCCGAGCGCCGCGCCAAGGCGGAAACGGCCCGTGTAGGCGTCTTTGATGCCGCCAAAGGCGGAAACTGTTGCAAGGCAAACTGCAGAAACCATAAGTTGCATTTTCATGGCACAGATTATACACAACGTACACCCCTGTGCGCCATAGTCCGTTTGGGTCATTACCAAAGGACCAACTCGCCAGAAGACAGCGATCCAGCAGACGAATTCGTGATATGCAGATCACACCTCTTCGCACAGCACGCAGTCGCCGCCGTGGAAGACCATGACGAGCCGGTGCAGCTGCACAGAGCCTTTGACCTTTGCGTCCTCTGCGTTCTTTGCGGCTGAAGAACGATCCGCCAGACGCCAGGCGGCGCAGAGCGCGGGGTCGGACTTTTGAAAACGCTGTCGAGCCGCCCTATGCACCGCAAATGGGAAAATGATATAATATCACAAATGCAATTTTTCAGCAGACTAGGTCGCGCAGGACAGAAAACACGGCGGATTCTTGCCGCCGTTGGCGCCGCCTTTCTGCTTGGGGTTCAGGTTTTTTCGGCGGCATACGTCGCGCATGAAGCCGACCACGACTGCAGCGGCGAAAGCTGTCCCATATGCGTACAGATCCAGCACTGCGTCGCCAATTTCCAGCTGACCGGAACGGGAACTGAAGCGGACGCGACAACCGCGCCCCTCCCGATCACTGCGGCCGACCCGATCGTCCCGACCGAGGCCGTGCCCACAATCCTGTCGCTCGTCGCGCAGAAGGTTCAGTTCAACGAGTGAGTGTAGGCGCGGTCTGCCTTTGGCCAGACTGCACCCTTGAAACCAGGCGGCACCCACTGCCTGTCGCAGGATGTCGCGGACGCGATTTCCTGCGCCTGTTGGAAAATTCATACACCCACATCGAAAGAAAGAACCACAAAATGCACAAAACGACGGTAAATCCCGTCGCCTGCGCGGTTGTAGCCGCGCTGGCGATGGGTGCGCAACCGGCATTCGCCGACGGCGCCACAAATGAACTCGCCGAAACGGAGTCGTCCATCGGACTTCCTTCCGTCGAGGCTTCAGTATTCTACAGTTCCAGGAAAATCGAACGCGGCATGGTCGAAAACCCCGAAAGCGTCTTCGGCTACGAAGCTGAGGTCGAATGGAACGGACTCTTCATCGGAGTCGAGGCGTGCTACGACATGACCAACGTCGACGGACGCCGCGGACGCTACAACGAAATCGAGACGGAAGCCGGCTACGGACTGAAACTCGGCGATTTCGCCGCAAAGGCCGCGTACATCTACAAGGCCTGCGGCGGAGACGAGCCCAACACGCAGGAGGTTGAACTCGAATTCGAATACGACACTCCCTGGGTTACGCCGTTCCTTGGGCTGAACTGCGACATAGACAAGTGGTCCGGCGCGCTCTACGGCGTGTTCGGCCTCAGGCGCGAATGGGAGCTCGTGGAGGGAGTCGACCTCTCGACCCACGCCGGGATCGGCTTCGGCAACCCGCGCCGGAACAAGGTCGACTTCGAAAGCGACCGCTTTGCGTTCCGCGACATGCACGTCGGAGCCGAGCTTGAGGTCGAGCTTTGCCCACATGTGAAGCTCGTCCCCTGCATCGACCTGTATGACCAGTTCACAAGCGCAGGACGCCATGCCTACCGCAAGGGCTTCGTCGCAGTCGCTGGCGTAAGCCTCTGCGTCGAGTTCTAAGCCAAGCCAACTTAATCAAGGGAAATCAAATGAAAGCAACAGCACTTTTCACTGCCGCCGTTGTCGCGGCATCGGGCCTGGCCTTCGCCGCGCAGATGGCGTCCGCCGCAAATCAAACGGCGGAGAAACCGCGCATCAAGATCGTCGCAACAACCTTCCCCGTCTTCGACTGGACGCGGGAAGTCCTCGGCGAGCGGCTTGCGGAAACCGACCTCGTCATGCTCCAGCAGAGCGGAGTCGACCTGCACAGCTATTCGCCCTCCGCCGCCGACCTGCGGAAGATCGCCGCGTGCGACCTGTTCGTGTTCGTCGGCGGGGAATCGGACGAATGGACAGAGCGCGCCCTCGCCCAAAAGGCAAACCCAGGGAGGCGCGTCCTTAGTCTCGTGAAAGCGCTCGGCACCTCCGCCAAGGAGGAGAAAATCGTCGAGGGCATGGAGCACGAGCATCACCACCACGAGGCCGACCACGACGAAGACCACGACGAGGATCACGACGAAGACGAGCACGAGATAGACGAACACGTCTGGCTCTCGCTGCGCAACGCCGCGACACTCGTAAAGGCGATTGCCGCCGAGCTTGCCGGAATAGACCCCGCGAATGCAGCGACATACAACGCGAACGCAGGCGCCTACTGCAGGCGCCTGGCCGACCTTGACGGCGCCTATGCAGCCGCCGTCGCCGCGGCAAAGCGCAGGACACTGCTCGTCGCGGATCGGTTTCCGTTCCGCTACCTCGCTGACGACTATGGGCTCGACTACTTCGCGGCCTTCGCCGGGTGCTCCGCCGAAAGCGAGGCCAGCTTCAAGACGGTGGCGTTCCTCGCTAGGAAGGTCGACGAACTGTCGCTCCCGGTCATCCTCACGATGGAGGGCGCGCAGCACAAGATCGCCGAGACCGTGCGCCGCACGACCAAGTCAAATGACCAGCGCATCCTCACGCTCGACTCCCTTCAGTCGACGGGCGGCGATGCGGCGGCAAAGACGCACTACCTCGACGTGATGGCGCGCAATCTAAAGACGCTCAAGGAAGCCCTCAACTAAATCCGCGGACCATGACGAATCTCGTTGAATGCCGCGACCTGCGGCTTGGCTATGGCTCAACCGCCATCACCCCCTGCCCCGACTTCACGGTCGGGGCAGGGGACTGCGTCTCGATCGTCGGACCAAACGGCGCCGGCAAGACGACGCTTCTCAAGTGCATTGCCGGACTCCTGAAGCCAGTCGGAGGGACGCTTGCGCTCGCGCCAGGTCTTGGCGACGGCGGCATCGGATACCTTCCCCAGCAAGGTCCGTTTCAGCGCGACTTCCCAGCGTCCGTGCGCGAAGTCGTGCAGTCAGGCTGCCAGGCGCTCCGCGGACTGAGGCCCTTCTACTCGCGCGCAGAGAGGCGACGCGCAGCGGAGGCCATGGAGCGGCTTGGCGTCGACATGCTCGCCCAAAAGTGCTACCGCGAGCTTTCCGGCGGGCAGCGCCAGCGCGTGCTTCTCGCCCGCGCCATCTGCGGCGAGTGCCGGCTGCTGCTCCTTGACGAGCCGACGACGGGGCTCGATCCGGAGGCGACGTCTCACTTCTACCGCATGCTGCACGGCATAAACTCAGGCGGAATCGCAGTTGTCATGGTGTCGCACGACCTGGACGGCGCGCTTGACATCGCGACGCACGTCCTGACGCTCGGCGCAAACGCATCGTTCGGGAGGAGGGCAAGGAAATGATCGACCAGATAGTCGAGTACTTCAGCTTCCCGTTCGTCAGGAACGCACTCGTTGCAGGCGTCCTGATCTCGCTCTCCGCCGCGCTCCTCGGCGTTCCGCTCGTTCTGAAGAGGCTCTCGTTCATCGGCGACGGACTCTCCCACGTCGCATTCGGCGCGATGGCCGTCGCGGGGGTTCTCAATTTCGCGGATTCGATGGCGCTGAGCCTACCCGTGACGATTGCGTGCGCGCTCGTCCTGCTCAAGTCGTCTCGCGGCGCGAAGAATGCAGGCGACGCGACGCTGGCCATGCTATCCGTAGGGGCGATGGCGACGGGCTACCTGCTGATGAACCTCAAGCCTTCGAGTTCCAACGTCTCGGGCGACGTCTGCACCACGCTCTTCGGGTCCGTCTCGATCCTGACCCTCACCGCCACCGACCTTTGGCTCTCGGCGGGGCTTTCGCTTGGCGTAGTCGTCTGCTGGATCCTCTCGTACCACCGGCTCTTCGACGTGACGTTCGACGAAGACCACGCCAGGGCCTGCGGCACCAACACCGCCCTTTTCAACGCAGTATGGGCCGTTGTCGTGGCCGTCGTAATCGTCGTCTCCATGCGGCTTGTCGGCACGCTGCTCGTCACGGCGATCCTCGTGTTCCCCGCCGTGTCGGCGATGCGCGTCGCCAAGTCGTTCCGCTCCGTCACGATCGTCGCCGCCGTGTTCTCGGTTGTATGCTCCACCATCGGGATACTCGTCGCGGTAATCGCCGGCACGCCCGTCGGCTCGACGATTGTCGGCGTGGACATAATCGGATTCCTTGCAATGTCAACAATAGGGAGATTCCTAAGATGAATGCCAAGACCATCACCACGGCAGCGCTTGTCGTTGCCGCCCTTGCAGCCGCAGCCCTGCTCTGCGTAGACTCCACGACGCGCGAAGTCGATCCACCGACGCCCCACGCGGCGGATGCCGGCGATTCCGCCGAAGTCGACATAGACTTCACGCGCATGAACGCCACGATGCAGGCGACCTACACGTATCGCCTTGCGGCAAACCCAGCCGAATTCGCCGGCAAGTCGATGCGTGTTTCCGGGAAATTCCTCACAGGCGTAGACGAGGAGGACGGGGAACGCCACTACGGATGCCTCGTGGGGAATTCCGCAGGATGCGCCTGCTGCGCCGCCTCCTTGGTCCTGGAGTTCGTGCCCAAGGACTCATACGCCTGGCCGACGAACTATCCGCCCGAGGAAAGCCAAATAACGATATCCGGCACCCTGGAGATGTTTGAAGTCGGCGACAATATGCTGCGCCAGCCTATCACCAGAGTGCCGAAACTCGCCAACGCGGACATCGCTTTCTAGCGACGCACGCGCGCCACTTGACGACGCACTTCACTAAGGAGTTCAGAAATTCATCTAGTCACTTTCTGAACTGATAGGCGGCGAACTCGATTCCCTCGGCCGCGCCTGCGAGCATCGCCGCCGAAACGGCAACTGCGACTTTCTTCATCTTGTTTCCTTTCTCTTGTTAAAGTTTCGTGACGATCCACTGGCGGATGTCTTCGCCGGCGTACTTCTTGTTGCACTGGAGCATCTTCGCACCCGCGCCTCCTTCGGCGACGGTGAAGTCGTGTCCGTCGTCCATGCAGGCGAACCGGTAGACGCCGCCGCCCTTCTCACGGCGGAATATCCAGCGCTGGTGCGTCTCTGGAAATTCCCAGCCCCACGTCGCAAAGCCTACGCCGTCGCCACCAGACCACTGTCGTATCAGCACCTGTCCGTTGACCTTGTTGGTGACCAGATACTGTCCGCCGCCAAGGTGCTTGAGGACAAGCCTCCCCTCGGGAGCGTCCGTCTTCGCGCCCTGCACGAGCGTGCCGTCCTTGAACACAAGCTGCAGGCCCGTCGCCTTGTTCACGAACGCGTACTCGCCGTCGGCAAGCGGACCCTTCGCAACGGGCTCGATCACAACGGACTTCACATTGCGCCCTTTTTTCGGAAGGCGCAGAACCCTTCGACCCGCGTCGAAGAACGCCTCCTTGCGGACTGGATTCCCATCCTTTCCGCCGACGCCTTCAAGGGTCACGCTGTAGTAGCCTGGCTCGATTACGTCAATCGCAAATTCATCCGTCGGCGCGCCTGTCGGCGTCAATATGAGGTGTCCCGCAACCTTGCCGTTTTCAAACGCTCCGAGCCTGTACGCCTTGCCGCCGTCGGTGACAAGCCGACGCGGCTTGGGCCACGCGCCGAAGTCGGGCTTCCACGCGATGCCCGCCTTATCGAGAAGTCCGCTGAAGCGGTCGGGATTCGTCACGTCGTGTCCCCACGGCGCTGGCGGCGTGAAGAGGAACGTCATCCACGAAATGCCGTTCTCCTCGCAGAATCCAGTAAGCTCGCTGTCGTTCTGTCCGTTTGAGTCTCCGCCCCACGGGAAGCTGTAGTATTCGGTCATGAAAAGCGGATATCCCTTATCCATCAGGTACTTCGCCGCCTTCTCCGTTCCGCGCGCCCCGCCGTATCCGTGGAACGATATGCAGGTGTTCCTCCAGATGGACTTCGCATCTCCTCCGACGCCTTCCTCGAAGGCCTTAATGTCCTTCATCGCCTCCGGACCCATGTCGTCGCGGAACTGCGAATACGAGAAGACGAGAAGCGGCGTATCGGGCGCGACCGAGCGGATGTACCTGTACGCGTCGACGTTCATCTTGAGCGCGCCCTTCGGATTCGCGTTTTCGCCGACGTACGGAGGCGACCATGTGACTGGCTCGTTGTGGATTTCGTAGATGACGTGCGTCTCGTCCTTGTAGCGCGCGGCATAGAACTTCCAGAAGTCCATCGTCCACTCGTACTTGAACGTCCCCGGCGGCTCGTAGAGGTTCAGGACGAGGTAAAGCCCCAGCTCGCGCGTCAGTTTGACCGCGCGGTCGACTTCCGCGACGGAATAGCCGGGCTTTGCGCCTTCCGCGGGATACTTCGCGTGAGGGCACTCCGCGTAATAGTGGACGACGTTCAGCCCGACGTCGCGCACCGTCGCGAGGCCCTCGCGCGTTGGCGGATTGCCATCATTGGTGGTTGTGATGCAGCAGCCTCGCATGAGGCGTCCGTTGTCCGCAAGCATCGTACCTTTTGCGATCGACGGACGCTTCCGCTGCGGATAAGTCGCGATCTTCGGTGCGCGCGCGTCCTTGGGCTCCTTTGCGCCAGGGTTTGCAGTCGTGAAGTCATTCGCCTCGGAAAGTCCGTCGTACGCGCCGCCCCCGAGCCATGCGTTCGTGTCGCCGCCCTTGTTGACGGCAAAGCCGAGCGCGGGGCATCCATGCCAGCCCTGCCAGCTTTCCTTCGAGGGGCCTCCGTGGTCCGAGTAGTTGGCGAAGCGCGCCTCGAAGAAATGCGCGCCGGGCGCGAGCGTGACGGCGGCGGACGTCGTGCTGCGGTACTCGCCGTCTTCGAGCACCTTCTTCCCGTCGACCTTGACCATCGCCGCGTTGTCGAAGTTCTCGAAGAACGCCCACTTGACGTCCTTGTCCGTGCGGTTCCACAACCATCCCTTGTATGCGACCATCATGCCCTTCTTCCATCCGTCGGAGGAATTGACGCGGCCGAAGCCGGACACACGCTCCGCGCCGCTCCAGTCGAGTTCGCGTTCGATGAAGTTCGCGGCGCATACGCCGCTGTCGCCGAACTCGAACGTCTTCATGAGAAGCCCGTTCGTGGGATTTTCGGCGCCGTGCGCCGTCCCGAAGGAAGCGCATAGAGCGACGAAGTACGCAACTGAAACAATAAGCGCATGTTTGATTTTCATGCGTCCATTATAAGCAATCCCCAGCCATTTCATCAATAGTCCATTTGGGTATGATGTTCCGTCGCGGAGCGACGGAACCCCCTAAACCATGAAACCACAGTCTACAGGGGGTCCGTCGCTCCGCGACGGACATTCACAACTCTCGCCCAAATCAAAAGAATCGGGAGAATGCGAGAATTGTGAATGTACAGCGACTATTCAGTTACCTACTCCTCGTCATATTACGTTGCGTCGCGGAGCGACGCAACCCCCTGCAACAACGCCGCAGCCACACTACAAGGGGGTCCGTCGCTCCGCGACGGACATTGCAGAATCACACATCTCCACTACAGGGGGTCCGTCGCTCCGCGACGGACATCACTCGTCCGAAGACGGACGGCGGCGGCGCATCCCGGGGCCGCGCCCTCCCTGCGGACGGCGGCGAATGCCCTGTCCGCCGAAGCCCTGGCCGTTCCCCTGCGGGCGCCGCATGCCGGGGCCTACGTCGGCGCGCACCCCGGGGCGGTCGTAGCCGCGCACCTTCGGCTTGGGGACGTCGGGCTTCATGTCGCTCCTGAGCATGAACTTCTCAAGCGGCTCGTAGCCCTTCTCCGCCATGAGCGCATCCCACTTCGCGGGAAGGACGATCTTCACCGTCGCCGAGCCTCCGCCGGGGACGCATTGCTCCTTGTTGCGCGCTGGATCGCCCGTCACGAGGAAGATGCTCTTGCCGTCCTGCATCGCGGGGACGGTCTTCATCGACTTGAGCCCGGTCCACGCGAGCCACGGAGGAGTCGCCGTCTCCTTCGCGCCCTCCGCCTCGGCTATCGCCGCCTCCTGGCGGGCGAGCGGACACGTCGCGGGGTCGAACGCGCTCCCCGGGTTGCCGTAGTAGTTCGCGTAGGCGCGCGAGCCGAGCGGATTTCGCGCCGTCTCCACGAGCGCTGCCTCAAGGTCGTCCTTCGACTTGTACGCCTTCGCAAGATCGCGCGCGACGTCGGGCGTGAGGAGGAACGTGCGGTAGACGCGCGGCATGCCGCTTCCGACCGCCATCTGCTGCTTCTCCACCGCGTCCCACGCGATCATGTTCTTGATCACCTCGGGATCGGACGACGCGGGCACGAGGTTGTTTCCCCAGTTTATCGCCGACGCACACGAAAGCGTCGAGTCGTTGAGCCCGTATCCCTGCTGCATGTGGTACGGCTTCCAGCCGACCTCTATCGCCGCCGCGTCGTTCTCCACGAGCGTGAACGGCATCAGGTAGCCGAACGTCCCCATCCGGTTCTCCTTCACGCGGTATCCGCCGAGGTTTACCATCGCGAGGTTTATGAAGCGTCCGAGCACCGCGTTCTTCGGCTCGGAGATCTCGCCCTGCGCCGAGTCGAACCCGAGCTGGCGCGCGACGGGTCCGTTCAGCCAGCAGTACGGCGTCCACGCGTGCGTCGAAACGAGCGTCCTGCGGAAATCCCCCGCCTTCATCGCCTCCGCGAAAGCAAGCAGGACCGGCATGAACTCCGGAGGACACCCCGCCATCACTCCGTTCACCGCGACATGCCGCACCGTCACCGCGCGCTGCGCCGGCGGTATGACACCGATCTCGCGGTCAGGCGCAAGGTCGGTGAAGCGAAGGAACTCCGCGACCGCGTCCTTGGTCGGAGGCGCGACGGGGAGTCCGTCCGTCCAGCCCGAGTCGAGGAACGCGCGCTGGATCTCGGCATATGTTCCCGTCAGCACGACGCCGTTCGGCGCAGCGGACGCCTCGCCGGCGGCAAGCTCGGCATCGGTTATAGGCTCGACGAGCGCCTTCTTGACGGCGGGCCAGAGGGCCTTGCGCGTGTTAGCTACAAGCTCCTCGCGCGTATGCGACGCAAACGAGCCCGGGTACTCTGCGACGCGCAGCGCGCGAACGCCGCACGCCCGTGCGGTTGACTTCGCCTGCTTGACGAAGCCCGGGCCCGCAACCATTACGGATGGGATTCCGAGGACTTCGGCAGCGATGCACGAACCCGTCTCCTTCGGCGTGCAGAGTCCGCAGCCTCCGTTGCCCGCAACCACCGCGTCGACCTTGAACTCCCTGAGCTTGCGCTGGAACTCGTCCTTCTCGCGGCGGACCACTCCGGGGCGCGGATAAACACCCGCCGAGCCGATCTCGTTCAGCAGGTAGACCTTCGCCGTCGGGAATTCCTTCAGGATTAGGTTCTTGAGTTCGCTGTGCGTGACGGACGCCATGAAGCTTCCTCCGACGAGGGCGATCGTCTTGCCGTCAAGAGACTTCAGGCGCGGCCCCTGCTTCACCGTCTCCACGGCAGTCTCCGGAACAGGCGAAAGCACGGCGAACTCGGCCTCGGACGGCGAGGCGGGAAGCGGGCATATCCCGTCCTTGCAGGTTTCCTCCGCGGCGAAAGCGGCCGCGAATGCGGCAGCGGCGGCGATTGTCAGCGTCATTTTCTTCATGATTGCATCTCCTTACACCTACAAGAACGCAATCCCGCCGCAGAATCTACAGGATTTTTACGCCGTTGCGGAAGGCGGGGGACAAATGGTAGAATATGCGGCATGGAAGGCTCCGCATCACAGCAGTGGCTCGCAGCGATGTTCGCAGAACACCGCGGGCGGCTTCTCGCAGTGGCGGAGAGGCGGCTCAACCCCGTCCTTCTGCGCCGCATGTCGGCGGAGGACATCGTGCAGGATGCGTATGCAGCCGCGACGAAGCGCCTCGACTACTTGTCGAACAACGAGGACGTTCCGCTGTACTACAAGCTCCGCACAATACTCATGCAGACCATCGTCGACGCGGAGCGACGCCATCTCGGTGCGGAGGCGCGCGATGCATACCGCGAGTCAACCGGAGACGACGCGGACGCGATGCTCGCCGGCATTCCCGCCGAGGTGACGACCCCGGCCTCGCGCGTCGACAGAAGCGAGCGCCACGCCCTTCTTCGCCGCGCCATCGCCATGCTGCCGCCGAACGACCGCGCGATACTGACACTCAGGCATTTCGACGGACTCTCCAACTCCGACTGCGCCGCGGCACTCGGCATTGAACCCAAGGCCGCGTCGATACGCCACGTGCGCGCCCTCGAACGGCTCCAGAAGACGCTCGAGACAATGTCGTGCTTCTGCGAAGACGGGAGGCAGACGCCATGACGGACATCCTTAAGGCGCTCGCGGCGGAGCTTGACGAAATGGGCGGACGCGCCGGCGCGATCGACACCGATGAACTTCCAGACCTCACGTCCGACGACTTCCGACTGATATCCCCGATAGGCGGCGGCGGAATGGGATCTGTCTACATGGCGGAGCAGATTTCGCTCGGACGCCGCGTCGCCGTAAAACTCGTAAGGTCCGCCGCAAGCGCCGACGTCCCGGAAGAGGCGCGCACGGTCGCGCGCCTGCATCATCCGAACATCGTCCAGGCCTACTCCGCCGGACGCTCCGGCGACTTTCTGTGGATGGCGATGGAGCTGGCGGACGGCGAAAGCGCCGAACGCCACACGTTCCGCTCCGCAGAGGAAATCGCGCGCTTCGGAATCGCCGTCGCCGAGGCTCTCGCATACGCGCACGCGTGCGGAATACTCCACCGCGACGTGAAGCCGTCCAACATCTTCCTGCGAGCGGATGGATCCGTAAAGCTCGGCGACTTCGGCCTCGCGTGCCTCGCGACGTCGCTCGCCCCGAGCGGCGGGACGGCCGGATACATGGCCCCCGAGATCGTCTCCGGCGGAGCGGCGAGCGAAAGGTCCGACCAGTACGCGCTCGGCAAGACTCTCCTGGAACTCGCGGAGCGGAGCCTCGGACGCAAAGCCGTGCCTGCCGACCTTGCGGCGATCTGCGCGAAGGCGTCGGCAAAGTCGCCGGACGGACGCTACGCCGACATGCCGGCGATGCGCGACGACCTGCGGCGCTTTCTCGCGCGCATGCCGGTAATGGCGAATCCGCCGTCCCCTGTGCGCAGGCTGTTCCTTTTCGCGAAGAGGAATCCCGCCGCGACCGCCGGCGCATTCGCCGCGGCGCTTTCGCTCGCGGCCTTCGTCGCGGCGCTTGCCGTCGGGTATCTGCACAAGTCGCGGTCGCTCGAGGCGGTCCACCAAGAGGCCGCGCGCGCGTCGTGGTCGCTTGTCGAGGCTATGACGAAGTTCGACAGGAGCGAGGCAGATCCGCGCGACACAGAACTCCGCCGCGCCGAGGAGATTGCACAACGATTGGCAGAGCGCTTTCCGGACGACGAGTCGATGAAGGCCGCCGTCGAGGAGATCAGAAAGACGCGCGAGCGCCGCGCGGCGTCCATGATGCACCGTCCGCCGGCCCGCCGCAGACGATAAGTAGAACGACAAAGCTCCTCCCGCGGCGGCGTTTGCATTCAGCGACGCTGTTATTTTGCCGTAA
>JAEEGF012231457.1_pt1 | contig 24950 bp, 26 predicted proteins | sample 9134171 | NCBI WGS metagenome assembly JAEEGF01 (sample SAMN16246542, study PRJNA631951) | gut metagenome | biome: gut microbiome; feature: rumen; material: AP-attached | host: Bos | place: Iran: Karaj | collected 2018-10 | reverse complement strand
GTGTTCAGAGCACACTCTACAAGGTTAAGTCAACAATGTGCAACTGCGGTGCCCTCTCTATCGAAGAGCTCCAGCAGAAGGCTAAGCTTACAGTCGTTTCCGCAACTTCTATCGTTGAAGGCGGCAGCCACGACGTAATCCTCAAGAGCAGCACAAAGAAGTATGACTAAATCTTCAACAAAGTTTTTTGTGCATCTGTCACAACAGATTTTGATAAGTTAATAAGAACAAAAACCAAGACAGGACTTTTACGAGAGATTATTCACAAAAGTCCTGTCTTTATTTATTTTCTTAATGACACAGTTTGTTGCGCAACAAACTGTGTCGCCTCGCGATTTGCCAAATACGCCTTAATAATATATTGTAACCATACTCAACATGATCATAGTTGAACAAAAAATACAGATAGCAACTATTTATAGTTGCATTATTAATAATAATTGATATAATAAAAGGAGAGTTAATATGAGCAAAAAAGATAAATTGTTAGCTCGACTGCTGTCTGAGCCAAAAGACTTCACCTTTAACGAAGCAGCATCACTTTTACAGTTCTATGATTACTATCCAGACAACAAAGGAAAAACAAGTGGCTCAAGAGTCGTATTTAGAAACAATAATACGAGTGGCAAATTCTTATTACATAAGCCACACCCTAGAAACGAATTACTTGATTACCAGATCAAACAGTTGATAAAGTTCTTAGAAAGTGAGGAATCGAAATGAATAATACAATGGAATACAAAGGATACGTAGGAAGCGTCGAATTCTCTGAAAAGGATTGTCTATTATACGGAAGTGTCCAAGGAATACGCTCATTAATATCTTATGAAGGAATTGACGTAAAATCACTAGTTGCGGATTTTCATGGGGCTGTAGATGATTATCTTGAAACGTGTAGAGCACATAACGAGGAACCTGAAATAGCATATAAAGGAAGTCTTAATATCAGGCTTGGCGGAAATCTTCATAAAAGAGCTGCCATTTATGCTATATCTCACAAAATTAGTTTGAATAGCTTTATTGAAGAAGCTGTTAGAGAAAAACTTGACGCAGTTGCTTCCTGAACAATTGCAACAACGCCGCAGATCACACAGACCTGCGGCGTTAAAACTATTCTTTATATTATCCGTCATTCATACTGATGAAATCATTGAATGATCCAAAAGACCGGTTATATTAAGCCTTTTTAAGCGGTATGACTCTGTTAACCCTTCTCATGTATCTTGCGAACTCGTCGCCGAAGCGGCCAAGCAGGATCGGTTCCTCGGTCTTCTGAAGAAGGATCGTCAGGAATGCCCATAAAAGGATCGGCAGAACGTACATGTAAACATTACCGGAAATAAAGAGCGCACCTGTGCAGATAAAGAGGATCGCTGCATAGATAGGGTTACGTGTATATGCATAGATGCCCGTCGTTGCAAGCTTTCCGCTGCTGATGTATTCATCTATCCCTGCATCAACAATGGCACTCTTCCACATAAAGAGCCCGACAATTATCAGAATCGCCCCGATCACGATATAAGGTATACGGAAGGTCGAAGACACGCCACCCTTGAACGGCCCAATATGTCCAAATACGATTCCCAGCACCGTAAGCCCTATAGCTACAGCTCCGAAAACCGGGCCTGCACCGTAGGTCGGAAGCGGTCTGGAATCAACCTTAACTACCTTTCTCTCCGCAAATTCATCCTCAAGCTCCTGAAGAAGATCGTCATCGACTCCTTCATACTTCTCATCCTCATCAATGACACTCTTCAGTCTGTCCTTGATATCTGCCATCCTTCTTTCCTCCTCTTCTCATATAATACTCACAACCGATATTACCTATCGATCATCCCATCACTATTTTCTATAAATCTCCAAAATACACCCGAAATCATCATACTTCCGTATATAGTAAATATCTCATCCACCTTTTTAACCGCAAAGATATCTAGTCCGCAAGACTTCCCAGCGGATCCCACGGCTCAAGCTCGATCAGCGGCTGATCCAGCAGCGCGAGAGTCTCCTCATCAAGGTATTTCTTATCGACAACAACCTGGTAAACGAACTCATCAAACCAGCTGTCGGAAGCAATATAGTAACCGTCTCTTCCGGCATCCTTGCCCCAGCTGTTCTCGATACGCCATCTGTCAGGCTTGCCGCTGTTATTGATATTTACGCCCAGGATCACCATCGCGTGATTCATTGCGCTGTCACCGTACATCAGTCTGTCGCCCTTTGTGAACCTGTAATTGATGTTGAACAGCTCCTCTATCTTAAGCGACTCACGGTCAAATACGCCATCCTTCCTGCCCGAGAACTTCAGACAATCCGAACCAAACCAAACCGGATGACCGTCCTTAAGCTGAGCGATAACGGCCTCCTTGATCTTCTCGATTGGAAGATTAAGGTAATGCACCGGTGTTCCCTCAACAACGTTTCCAAGGAACTTCACGGTATACATCTTGTTCATCGGCTTATTCTCGGCAGGCGCATTTACAAGGCTTATCTGCTCCGAAAGCTCTATTCCGACGTATTTCTTGTAGAATTCCTGCGGCGTGATACCATTCTCCTGGATCACCTTGTCGTCCTTGTCGCGGAGCGTTATGTCGAAGGTCTTCGGTGGCTCGCCAAGCGAGATCGTAAGCATCCTGTAAAACTCGCCAAGCATAGCCTTCTTTTCCTTCTGAAGCGCTGCATCCGACTCGCCCGAAAGCGCCTTGTTTCTGAGTGTTATCGCATCCTCGCGGAGCCTTGAAGTAAGGAACTCATCGAACCATCTCGACATAGTCGAACTTGCCGCATCAGGAAAAGCTTCCTTCGGAACAACACCGTATTTTTCAACAAGACTCGCAAACATATCCCACTGTCCGCCGTCCGAAAGCGGTCCGGCATTGAGGAAGCTGTAAAGCCTTCCGTCCACCGGTTCATCCAGCGTGAGGAGAACGCTCTCCAGGAAATAATTTGCCTTCTCAAGCTTATCGTAGAAGAAGATGTAATTCTGCGAAAACTCGAAATTCTCGAGATTGAACTTCTTCATCACCTCATAGCGGAAGGTATTGAGCGCCGAAAATATCCAGCATCTTCCACTGCTCTTCTGATCTGTGATCTTGCCGGTCTTTAGGTCCACCGAAAAGTTGTTCGGAATGCTCCTCACCCCTCTGTAATCGGTCGCAACCTCAAGCAGACTCGTCTTCTGCGCCGCATTTGCCGCGATCAGGTTCGCGCGGTCGCTGTTAAAATCCTTAGAGAAGCCCTCCAGCTCCTCGAAAGTTATTCCATTTGCCATTCTTCTGTCTCCTGTTCTGTATCTATTCAAAATACTATGCCCGCATCTAATTCGGCATCTAGGATACCATATCCGCTTCGTAGCCGACATCCCCTGTCGCCAAACCGCAGGACAGTATTTCATGTACTGCTAATACAACATATACGCTTCTATTTTACACCCAAACCACTATATATTCTATAATTATTTTGAAGTATTCATAACATGTCTGTACATTTTTGTTACATCTTCATTCATATTCAACAAAATCACCTGTATAACACGCCGTAAAAGAATACAACTAATACCCTAATGTTGAGGCTATCTCAATATCCGAAATATCATTTACGTTTATTATAGGAGTAAATACAAATATACACAGCTCATCATCCCATTTACCGTCGACAGCACCTTCAATATCAAAGGTATAGCATAAGCATTCCTTATGAGGATTATAATATACACTCATTTTGCTCTCATCATATTCATCTTTTAACTCAATATTTTTATCTTTATCTGTTTCTTTGTACGAATTATTCCCATCCCCGGAAGCAGAGGACGGAAAAATAAACTTCATACCAAAAAAACCTATAAAGAATAACAGAACGCACACTAATATAGTTACCGGTATCTTCTTACTTTTCATTGTTACCCTATATGTTTATCTTCCAACTACCAGTTTTATTAGATCCTTCTCTTTCAATCACCTGTTTTTTCATGAGTGAAGAAATAAGCCTTTGGACGGTCTTTTCGGATTTTCCAATCCTTATAGCCATTTCAGCTTTAGAAATCCCATCATTATTCTGAATCAAATTGAAAATGACCTGTTCTGCTTCTGAAAGCTTCGTATTTATCTGGACATTTATCTGGACATTTGTCCTGATAAATTCAAAGAAAAAGCCATATGCCTCTTTTCTATAATTCCACGTTACATTTTGCTGTTTGCAAAAATCATTTACACGTTGGAATCCGGTTCCTGATTTTTCAACATCTTTACTTCTGAACAAGATATCCAAAATAAGCCTATTTCTTTTATATGACGGGAGATTCCGTGATATAAAATCCAATGGCGTCAGATCGTCCGGAAATGATCCGGGATTATATATCTCCACTTTTCCCGGATGAATGCCGATTTCAATTTCAGGCACCGTTTCATAGTCTGCATGAGCAAAAGCATTTACTATAATCTCACGTATTGCCTCTTCCGGTATCTCAGGGATCTCTTTCCGTTTCCTTGTCCCTATTTCTCCTCTCCAATTGATGCGATTCAGGATATAATACAAAGCATTATTTACAAGATTATAAATGTTTCCTTCCAACAGTTTTAAGTCGGTGAAGGTCACCTTATTATCTGTAGCATATGAGGCTATCTATTTGTATTGCATTAAAGTATTTTGATATTTTAAGTTTTGACAGTTCTAACTCCCTTGTCTCCATAACGTGTTATACTGCTTGTATACATCAATTCAACAATCGCAACGAATAAATGCATTTACCGCTGCTTAATATACTTTATTCGAACAACATCTTCAAACAATTGTCTGTTATTGCAAACCACTATACATAACTTTTCTCTCGCCCTTGAAACAGCTTGAAATAATAATTTGTAAAATAAATAGTTTGGGTTTGGATGACTCCATGCTGCAAGTCTTCCATCTTTATCATATGCAAAGTTTTCATCCATTATAACAATAACATTATCAAACTCCTGACCAATCACATGATGCGTATCAGCATCCTTAATATAATAATCAATTACTGAACTTTTAAAATTTGATTTTGAATATCCTATAATCATATATCCTTTTTCCTTATACAGTTCAAGTATTTTATTTGCCTCCATATAATTATTTGCATAAATCAGATCTATATTATCATATTTGTAATAGTAATTATTTATAGCTTTTTTATATAGTAACCTTCTAATAAAAGCCATCAATTCCTTGTTTGTTCTTATTTTGTTAGTAAGTGAATATTCCGTATAATTGCCTAACGTTCTAAGCTTTTCTGGAATATTATTATTCTCTTCCTCTTTCGATAGCGTCTGCTTATAATCAAACGAACATATTAACTGTTTCCCTTTTGCCCTTGATAATAGATCATGATAATTATCCATTTTCATTCTATGCATTTCATCAACGAATATATAATCGTACTCTTGTATTTTAGTATCTTTTTCATCTTTAACAGAGAGAATCGTAATATTTTTCATTTGTTTATCTAAATAAACATGTCCCTCACATAGTATTCCACTATGAATCACGCAACATTTACCATAGGATGCCATTGTTTTTGCAAGATCAAACAACAATAAAGTCTTTCCTGTTCCTGCCTCACCAGATATTCCACAAATAAACTTTCCATATGATTTCTCTACACTACTACATATTTCTCTTTTAATCTTCTCTTGTTGTTGAGTAAGAAAATACTCATCATTTAAAAATCTATCCGGAGTATTCAGCGGCGATACTAAATAATCCCTTGCACGAAATACATCCTCAATATTATTGTCAATATACTGTGGAATCCCTTTCAATACATCATAAAGTGTATCTATACTACATTTTTCAATTTTATGTTCATGATTCAACGTATATAACATTTCTGTTTCTTTCACATAAGTGAAGGAATAAATATGTTTAGCTACAATACTTAGATAATATCTATTATTATTCAGTTGTTGCTCCATTTTATCACTACCGATATCCTGACTCTTTAACTCTATATTTAGAGCAATATTCCCTTTATCTATTTTCAGCAAATCAAATTCTTTCCCGATATGTTCTATAGTATAAGAGAAGAAAAAGCCATTCAGTAATCTAACTTCTATTTCATAATCCAATAGTTTTTCAACCAAAGAACAAAGCGATTCATATTCATGTTTTTTAATCTCCAAAATTTCATTTCTATCAGACATTACATTTTCAACGAGACTAATTTCTTCTCCTTTATATCTAGTAAGCATATAAAGATTAACAGCTTTCATGAAAAACCTCCTTATTTTACATCAATAATCATTGTCATTTACGCACAGTCCCATACTTAGCCTGACTTATACCAATGCTTGAATAAACAATCTATCACTAATCATATTGATATAATCTGGTTCTCTCCCGTAGCCTCATATTTTTAAGCCCTGCATATAATTATAAATCGTCAACAAAAGTAAATCATCCAAACAATTTCATGATATTCATTCAAAATAATAAAGACAACACCTCATGCGTAAGCGTTGTCTTTTTGTGTATAAGCGTCGTTTTCTATTATACTTACATTCCTTATTAGTTTTTGATTTCGATTATATCATTTGCCGAATCAACTGTTGTAACTCCTGATCATCGTCTCATCATGCCTAATAGCTATAAACTCCTCGTATGTCCAATGATTTTAAAAACTCAATCAGTCTCGCTGTAACTGAAGGTATTTCTTCTCCAATCCAGTTCTTTTTTGAATTAGTAAGTTTGTCTATATATCTCTTAGAAGAGAAAGTTTTGGAAACCCGCCGCACTATTGAGGCCATATCGTTTTATTTCATACCCGGATCGGATACTCATTGTAATAACGTGGCGTTAGACACTCAGATAATATCTTTTCGTTTAAAAATAGATGCACCAACCAATATCGTAGCCAGCAATAAGTATGCGGAAAACAGCAGACCACTACGTGGTAAAACTCCATTTTCGTCATAGTATGCACATCGTCTCCAGATTGTAAAATTCGGTAGCAGCCACCACACTGTATAGAAAGCCGATACTACAAATATTCCGCACATGAAGGCAAAGCTTACAACAGGGTTTATTATAAAACTAAGAAGCATCTGAAATTCACACATTGTAATTGATATTACTACCGGAAGAATAAACACCACGAGTACTATATCAGTTGTACTCATATATCTGACCCCATTACCATATTGATAAATGAGAAACTCAGAGTCTATGTCTATATTCATTTCATAATTTTTTACTAAAGCACCGATAAATATGCTTATAAATGCAGCAATATAGCAAACAACAACTGATAACGCGCACCATATCATTTTACTGAACCACCACTGCACACGCGTCTTTCCGGCAATAAACAGGGTTTTTGCGTAGCTGTCGCAATCCATACTCGGGTAATATGCGGTAAAATATAAAATGATAATATTAAATACCAACCACAACAATGGTGGACTAAAGAAACTTCTGGGGTCAAATCTATATACCTGCATCCCTTCGAACATAAAAAGTACAGCATCCATAATATTTCTTTGTCTTATAACATTTCCATGTTTTCCTAAATAATCAAGATACATATCAAGCTTCAAAAACATGAAGAATACAGTTATTACAACAGGAATCAATTTATATGATCTGCTAACAATACCATATCTGACATCCCTTTTCAGGAGCCTAATAAGCCTCATTATAATTCCTTTCTCCCTATTATTCTGCCTTCTTTCATTTCGATTATCTCATCTGACAAGAATTCTAATTCTTCTTTATCATGGCAGGCTATTACTATGAGTCTATCCTTATCTCTGAGCGAGATTAATACATCTTTAACCTTTGCTACGCTATCCTCGTCAAGTGCATTTATAGGTTCATCGAGTATTATTATCTGAGGCTCACCCATTATAGCATTGGCTATACCAAGCTTCTGTTTCATCCCAAGCGAATATTTTTTATAAATCTTTTTATCATCCGGATTAAGTCCAACTCTCTCCATCGCAGTTCTTACATCACGTATATTCAGTTTTTTCTCAAGAGCTGCCAGTAGTCTAAGATTGTCTATTCCACTATATCGGGGAAGAAAAGCCGGATTTTCAATCAAGGCTCCAATGCTGCCCGGGAAATCCATATCAACATGTAAGACCTTACCATTTACTATCACTCTGCCGCTGTCCGGTAACAACAGCCCACAGATAGTCCTCATAAGCATAGTTTTCCCACAGCCATTCTGACCCTTTAAGCCATATATCTTACCCCCAAACAGTTCAATGTTAATATCAGACAGAATGATATTTCCTTTTATCTTCTTGTTTATTTCTTCAAGCCGAACTTTGATCATAGCCTTCCACCCAATCAGCAATTCTAAATAATGTCTTTTCTTCGTTGTTTTACATAGACCCAAATAAACGATATCAATATCATTAATACAGGAACAATGATAATTACTGTTTTTGAAGTAACGACATCCTGGACAGGATTTATCATCTTTATTATTGCCAGATTGCTTTCTGTTTTTTCCAAGTATTCCAGATCTCCAAAAATCACGCTACTTATAATTGTTAACGAAAAGGGTATTGTTACAGTACTAAACATATTATCTGTGAAATCCGCTATACATATGGAAAATACAGCAATACATCCCGCAAATACCATGTCGATAACAATAAATAGAATACAGTATACAATCGTATTGATATTAAATATATTTGAGAACAGCTTAATATCCGTATTTGCCCCACCATGCATAAACTGAAGCTTTTCCGGAAGCCTTGTCGAAAAGAAAGCCATGCTCATCATCAGATTCATAACTAATGGAATTGCAATAGCAATCGCACCTGTAATAAAGGACACTATGTATTTTGCTGAAAAGTATTGCTTTCTGCTCACTTTAACAATCAGGCATTTTATATACCCACCTCTCATATCCTCAAAATATGACCCAGAATAGGCAAAAGAAGCAAAAAGCGGCATCAGTAGATAAAACAATGAGTTATAAGCAAATTGGTAGTCTAATCCTATCCATGCTTGTGCAATTACTTTATCTTCTGAAAACATCCCAAACGATTTATAGAATGTACAAAAATCCAGGAACGAAACAATCATGCCGCAGAGTACTGATAATCTAAATCCTATTGATCGAAACGCTCTATAGAATTCCAGATTTATAATTCTTTTCATTTTAGATACCTTTAACCTGTAGGAACTCATACACTATTTCAGACGAATCTTAATGATTTTAGGCGATAAAGAAAAAACGAACACAAAATCACTTGGACTCATTTTATCCCATGTTTTATCTTCAAAAATCCGTCTCGACACAGAAGAAACACGCCATAGCTCAATCTCTGCCCCCGGAGCAAACATATCATCATATACAACGTTTATTTTTCTTTCCAACATAGGATTACATGAACTCCCCCACGTCAGCGTCTCGAACCCTTCACCATAAATACCAAAAACATCATTCCAGTCGATTTCATTATCAGATATGTTTTTTACTCGAAATTTCAGGCAGATTAATCTATCATCCTGCCTTACCCCGGTATTTTCATCAATTTTAGTACCGAAATACGCTTCATATTCCTCAGTAGTTAACAGTTTTACTTCTGAAGGAATAATAACGATATTTCCACAATTGATGCTTTTATTGATTTCCAGGTATACAGTGTCGCTTTTGTACTTTTGATTAACGTAAATAACCCTTACCAGCCAGATTACTATAATACACAGTATTATCAGTATTAATCTATGACCACTACGTTTCTTTCCCATAACCTTTAATTTCCGTATTTTATAGAATCCATAGAAACCATATCCGGACTAAGAGATGGATCTACGCCTTCATCCATAAGATTCAAATCTAAAAAACCAACATATGCATTGTAAGACTCTTCCGTCAGCAGGTCAGGATACTGATATGTGTCATATGCAACCGGAATTCCAATAATAACCTCTTTACTTTCACCGGGTGCGAGTTTCACTTTGAAAAAATCCTTTTGTCTCGTATCATCAGTATGTTCGTTATTATACAAATATATCGGCTCGGAACTAACGTAATAACTACCCTTTCCATCAGACATCACTATACTGATCACATTTGCGGAAAAGATATCGTGGAACAGCATATTTCCATCCTTATCATATTGCTCCCCAACATTTGGATCTACAGTGTTTGTTATTTGACATTTTATAAAATAATAATCTGTTGGTGGGTGGTAATGAATAATATGCCTCTCTCTGTACTTATCAACCTCTTCCGCGTTATTCTCATATATTAATAACCATTCCTCGTAACTTAGCTTCTGGCTGTCTTCTCCAAAAAGAGTATTCATAACCTCCGATTCTTTTGCAGCTGAAGCAGCATCAAAGATTATTTTCTGATATTCAACAGATGGAAACTCGTTCAGAATAAAGTCTTCCTTCAGATATTTTGCTGTATTGATCAAGTCTTTTTCATCTATCTTTTCATATGAAATAAACCTTATATCAAAATTAGTGTTCGGCGCCTTCACAGATATATTCCCTACTGATCCTTTTCCATCGATTGAGGCACTATCATCCGTAATGCTTGATTCATCACTATCGGGTCCGGCTTTTGTTTTGTTTTTTGAGCTTACAGCATTATCTCTATATCTTATAACTGGATGTTTTTTATTCTTTTCGCCCTTATTGATATACATTATGATGGGAACGAGAATGATTATTAGAAATACCGCTAATACGGCTCTTCTCTTATTTCTTAGGAGCATATTCTTCATGACATTTATCCCTGATCAGATTCAGTATAGTTGTTATCAAATTAATCTCCGTAAATAGTATAGTTTTGCGTAGAATCCGGACTCCAATATCCCCAGGTCGTTTGATTCATTATCGTTACCATCCTTTGGAAATTCAATCTGACATAATATCTGCCACTGTCCATGGCTGTATTGGTAATGCTTGCCTGTTCATTAACAGGTATTGCATAAGTTCCCGACACAGCTCCTAATCCTGATCCTCCCTCACTAAATGCCGCGTACACCGTATAATATATCATTGGTCCACTCTGAGGGTTTACATATACTCTCGAATAATTGTATTTAAACCTATAATTCGAATGACCTGTTGAATTGAGATTGCTAAAATAATATGGCTTATCTTCTGTATCGCCATAGCCATAATCTGCATGCGAAATGTTTTTACTACATCCAAGAATCAATACCATTGCTACCACTGTAAATAATAATCGTTTTTTCATAAGCACCCCTTTCTCTAAGGTTCAAACCCTTAGAACATAAATAGATTGTTTACCACTACATATAGTTTTATCAGCTTCATTTTGAAAATACACTATATACATTCACCAATCAATCCTCTTGACGTTTTTGGTCGTTATTCTTACAAAATCGGTTTGTCACTATGACCGGAAGCTGAAGAGAAGCTGTCATAATAATGCCCATTCCCCAAAAGTTTGATATGCGATTTTTTTCCCACATAACTAAAATAATAAAAATTGCTTCTGAAAGAACAGCCAGATATGTTGCTCTTCTGTGACAATACCGCTTTTCTTCGTCCGTTAGTCTCCGATTATTCGAATCAATTGGACTATGTATGATCAAACTCACAACTGATACGGCTACCAAAACATAATAAAACACATATGTACTCAAGTGATCCGCAATTAATAAACATCCTAACAGAATTACGGATGTGCCTATCAAACATCTGGCCGCTGTTTTCATATGATATCCGCCACTATATTTTCTCATAAAATAGAATGGCAAATATAAAAACAGAGCTTCAGGAAGCATATTCATTGCAATTCCCATACATAGAACTATCATTATCGGAATAGCAATATGTAAGATATTGAAAATCGCATATTCATATACATCCTGCAGCTCTGTCTGTACTGCACCATGCCTCTTTAACCAAAGAGTAACTCTTTTGGAAATTTCATTGAACATCTATTTATCCTTCTTAAATAACTCCATGCTCTTAGGATATACAGGCTGATACATTCCAACGCTGGATGCTGCATTTACATTTAGTTTCGCATCCGTAATAACAATACGTGCAATCATCTTCGCAATACTATTAACTACCTTTTCTCCCATAGCCGATCTCCTTTCTCTATTATTTTTGAAGCTGACAATTTGATTATATCCGAATAATATTCCTAAATAAAGAGCTCTTACCAATTCTGAAGCATATCTGTATTTATCTGTCTTTTCTGATTATTAAGTACTACGGATTTAAAACCATCTCCGAAATTTGTCATTCTTTTATATGTAGTCCTTTAAATATTTCGTCAAATAAGCCCTTGATTTACAACCTTCTCAGAATTGTTTCTGTAATTGTTTGTTTACACATTAATCTAAACAATATACAGTACAAATCAGAGAGGTGAAGGGTATGTCAGATAAAGAATTATGGGATAATATCGGCAAAAATGTTGCTATGTATAGAAAAGCAAAAAAGATGACTCAACTTAAACTCGCAGAATTAGCACATTGCTCCAACAATCATATCAATACGCTGGAGAATTCTAAAGGCCGTGTGAGTTTGTATATACTTCTGGATATCTGTTACGCCTTGGATATAACCCTTGACAGATTGGTAATACAATCAACGAAATCCAATCGTATTCCTAGCGATATTTTTGAAGAATTAAATACTTTTTCAGATAAAGAATTTGATTACCTACGTCATTTTATTCCTGTAATACGTAAAATGCCTGAATAGATAGTATTTTCGAGTTCTATATATAAGCTTTCCACAACAAGCAGCACCACCAGCTATGCTGGTGGTGCTGCTTGTTGATCTCCATATCTATGTTTTTATATCTATCTAGTATTTACACCTTGTGGTCGTAGCTCAATCAATCTTCATATAATGAAGCTTGTTATAATTTCTGGTGACCTTTCCATCTACCCCGACTGTATCATCGGCAGAAATCACAAAAAGATATCCGTTCTCATACTCGAGAGTAAAAAAAAGTGTAGCCTCTAGTGAGTTCTCAGAACCATGGGAATTATCCGTAACTCTTTGAACATCACCGGTATATACATTTACCGCGTATATATTGTCATAAAGATCGCTTTCGGACGTAAACGATTTTATATCACGATATGTAAGAAAAAAGATATGATTTCCCGCCAGAAGCGGATTAACTACATCACCATATTCATTTGCAGATATACGACTAACCGATCCGCTCTGTTTATTAAAACAATCTATATACCACCCCTTTGTCGAATCGTTCGCATACTCAAACTGATTCCAAACCGTCACATCATCATTTTCTCCGATAAGAAATGACTGTTCATCCAAGTATTCTGCAGGAATCTTTTCCTTCCACGAATCACTTTCATCGTATTTATTACTCTGATCGACCAACCCACAATGAACAACATTATCATTTAACAGTCTGTCAAGATAGAGGTTTGGTTTTTCATCTCCAGTTACAATCTCTGTATTCTCATCTTTTAAATATGTCCAAAATAGAGATTCATCGTCATAGTCCAGATTAGTAACAAATATACCCTCCTCCAGATACAGATCAATAATCTTCTCAACAGAACCACCTGCAATGTTCTGTCTGTAAATACACGCCTCTTTGCAATACGCACTCAATGCAGAATCATAATTCACATAATAATAAATATAATCATCCTTTATTGTTATATCTCTTACCGAACCCATTGTACTATCAATCTTCAAATCATCCGGCAAGGTTTCAACCTCATCTACGTAATGTGGTTTTACAGATGGAAAGCTTACAGATACTTCATTGAATCTTAGTTTCTCATCTTTGTAATCTTTTGAAATATCTGTTACGCTTTCTGTTTTTTTAATATCACTACTCCTATTGCTACCGCAACCCGAAAGCATTGATACTCCCAGAATTATGAATATGCCAAATTTCAACCCCTTCAGTTTCATGTTCTGTCCCCTAGTATGCTATCAAATATCTGTATTCTCCATCCTGCCTATGAATAGTCCCATACGCCTGATAGGCTGTAACCGTATGCGAACCTCCATATGATGAATTGTAATTACAATCTTTTATCCTCATCATGGCTGTTGATTTATCATACTGATCAACCGATAAGTAATGATATAAAGTAGTACCATTATAATATGGCAGTGTATCTGTAATTGCTTGGAGTAAAACCGGTCTGTTATATACCAGGCTATCCCAAACTTCATCTTTAAAATCACTAAACGACATATTGTATCCATTATAGTACGAATAGTACCTTGTATTTATCTGATTATTCAGATAAAGTGTTATTTCGTAAACCCAAAGAGATGATCCCCAAGTGCTTTCAATTCTTGCCCCTGGCGCCGTTGGGTTAGTAGTATAATTATATAATGTTGTCATCTTATCACTGTCTGTCGATCCATATATATTACCCTGCTTTCCGAGCCCATACATGGTTTGAAGCAGTGTAGCTGCGGAACAGTTAGAGTAATCTGATTGTGTCTTTACGGGAACTGTACAATATGCAACTGTACCATAAGTATTTGTGTATCTTGTAGTATCCTTAGGATTGTCTATTCTATCGTATACCAATTTCCATATATAATCAATTGCCTGGTCCGGATCATTTTCGTACATCTTATTGAATTCCGGATCATCCCTGTAATAATCATACATTTCTTCAAACAATTCATATGCTTCAGCTGTCTCAGAACCCTCCTGTGCAAAAACAACCGTTGACCTATTCATTGATAAAAATATACACATAACTAATGCAACTACTAAAAACTTTTGATGATGTAATATACACTTTCTCATATAAGCTCCTTTCCCCATGATATAAACCATAGCATTCAATTTGATAGTTTTTTAGAACACGTTTGTCAGCTTCATTATGAATGATAAAACATATGGTTATTTCAATCAACTCATATGACAGTTTTGGTCATTATTCTTGCAAAAATGGCATATGATGATACCATCCAATCAGTTTTATCAACCAATTTTGCAGAAAAAGCGACCAATTTTGCATAAGCATATTAACAATCATCTTATATTGTTATATTATGATATAGATTGGTGTTATTATATCAATATGCAGAGGGAGCTAAAATGCTTGTTTTAATATACGCAATCAATCATATTATTGAAGCTGTTCTTATGTATTATTATGCAACCAAGCTTTATGGTCATGCACGTACACCGATACGGGAATTTACCGGAACAGTATTATGCTATTCGGCTATGTTTCTTATCTTTCTGAAGCATATAGTATGGCTCAATGTTCTTTCAAATCTTTTATTTCCGGCCATTCTGATTTTGTATCTTACAAAATGCAGATTATGGAATGCCTGCTTCAATTCAATCCTGTTCCTCAACGCATTACTGATTTCTGAACAGATATTTATGCTTATTACAAATACTTTACTATGGGGATACGGTATGATTGCAACCCATAATAAAAAGACCATGCTCATTACAACCTGGGTTGAAAAGCTCTTTTTCATAATTCTTATCCTAACTATTGTCAGGATAAGAAAACATAGATTAAACGATGCCTTTTATCCAATGAAGATGAATATTTCGATTCTGGCAATAGTTCTGCTATGCCTTTTTGCTCTGTTTACTTTACAGGATATTGAAACATATATAAAGCTGACCCGTATTCAATCAATTCTTGTGATACTGAGCGGAATAACCGTTTTCTTAATAACACTGATAACTGTTTGGATATTTGACGAATCACAAAGAAGGCATAAACACCTTATGGAGCTTCAGCTTCAGGGACAGCTTTATGCTGATGCGATAAGTTATAATAAAGCAATTCTTGAACATGACAATGAGCAAAGGATAATGATCCATGATATAAGAAATCATCTTACTTCACTTAACCTAATAAATACAGACCCTCAAAACCAAAAAGTAAGCGATTATATATCCGGTCTGCTTGATTCTCCTGCCTTAAATAAAAAAACCGTATATACTCAAAATACTATTCTAAGTATTCTGATCAATAGATATAAGCAAAGATGTGAAGACTATAATATTCCATTTTTCATCGATATTACGAATGCGTCTCTGGATTTTATGACCCCGGAAGATACTACTTCTTTGTTTTGCAATATTATGGACAATGCATTGGACGCCGCTTCTTTGTCTGATACTAAACAAAATGGGATCAGCGTGCTGATCAAAAACTCTGAAACATCCGGAACCACCATATTCTCAGTTGAGAATGACTGTCAGAATGAGCCGAACTTATCATCGGATGGTATTCCAATAAGCACCAAAGCTGACCCTGAAAAGCATGGATGGGGAATGAAAAGTATTCAGACTATTGCCACAAAATATGGCGGAGACTTTATCACATCTTATGATCCCCAAAATAAGATATTCAATATAACCGTTATTTTGGGATCGATCGCCCCTGATCAAACACTAAATAATCTCGAAAGAAGGATTTAATATGAATTATGTTGTATGTGATGATGACTCTGCTATATGTCATCAGGTAAAAAAACTGATATTGTCGTATTATTCACTAAAAGAACTACCTCTTCCACAGATATCCCTGTTCTCTTCCGGTGAAGAGCTTATGGGTTATACGGAACACGTAGATATCGCATATATAGATGTTGAAATGGAAGGGATAAGTGGTCTGAATGCCGCAAAAAAGCTCAGAGAACGTAATCCAAGAATGCTTATTATTGTTGTTACTTCATTCAACGAATATCTGGATGAAGCTTTTGAATACAAAGCATACCGCTTTATTAAAAAACCTCTTAATAAGGAGTATTTCTTCAAAAATCTTCAAAGTGCGATAAGATATCATGAAACGCGTATAGCTAAAGTTACCCTCCAGACACGATCATCTGAAACATTAATAATAAATATGGATGAGATAATCATCGCAGAAAAAGAACTTAGAAAAGTGATTCTTTATACTGTCAATGGCACTATATATCCTGTTTTATCGATGGATGAGCTTGAAAAGCTTCTTGTTCCGGGCTTTTTTCGAGTTCACAAAACCTGTATCGTTAATTTTCACTATATTACCAGATTCGACCATGAAACAATTACACTAAAGAACGGAGCATACACAGCCTACATACCGAGGCGGGTATATACTGATTTCAAAAAAGCTTTCCTGACATATATGAAAAGCACCGAATGATTTAATATTTCCATCAGGCAAAAACACTTAATGAACCAAAAAAGGCACCCTTCACACAAATGATGTGACGAGATGCCTTTTTCTTATCTAATAATTAATACTCTAATATCTTTTCACTGCTTCTTCACACTGCACATATGGCAGGCGCCGCTGCAGTGCTTGCAGTCACAGCCGCAGGAAAGAGACTTCCCGGCCTTCTTGTCCTTCACCATGCTTCTGATGGCAAGTGCGCAGGCACCGGCTACGCATCCAAGTGCTATTATTGTTCCTACTATTGGACTCATATTATCCGCCTCACTTCCTAATTCTCCACGATGTTCTGCATATTAACATATATTAGTTCTTCGCTGCCTTGATCTTCACATCCAGTGTCATACTTTCCTTATAAGGTCTCACGAGCAGGTAAACAATCGCGATCACGATCAGCACTGCAACAACTGTCCATACACCAAATACGCCTGCTGTGAATATCCTTCCGATCTGGTAAATAATAAGTGCAACCACATAACCGGTCAACAGCTGGAACGCAACTGTTCCCCAGAACCACTTACGGCTGTTCATCTCTCTCTTTATTGCACCGAGTGCTGCGAAGCATGGTACACAGAGAAGGTTAAATGCAAGGAATGAATATCCTGCAAGCGCAGATGACATTCCCTCGAAGTCAAGAACTCCGAATACACCGACAACCTCTTCCTTGGCAACAAGTCCCATGATAGTTGCGATAGTTGCCTTGATATTATTAAAGCCAAGAGGAGCAAATATCCATGCGATTCCCTTACCGATTGCACCGAGAACGCTGTCCTCAAGCTCAAGGTCAGGATTAAAGCCGAAACCGCTGCCGTCATTTCCAAATACCTTACCGAACCAGATAACGATAGATGACAGGAGGATGATGGTTCCCGCCTTCTTGATGAAGGACCAGCCACGCTCCCACATGCTTCTCATTACCGAACCGAAAGTTGGCATATGATAAGACGGAAGCTCCATAACGAATGGTGCAGGCTCACCGGCAAACATCTTCGTCTTCTTAAGTATGATACCTGAAAGTATTATAACAGCCATTCCAAGGAAATAGCAAGAAGGAGCTACCCACCAGCTTCCGTTGAAAAGTGCCGCTGTGATAAGTGCAATGATAGGAAGCTTCGCACCGCAAGGTATGAAGCAGGTTGTCATGATAGTCATTCTGCGGTCACGTTCATTTTCAATAGTTCTTGAAGCCATTACACCCGGAACACCACATCCTGTACCGATGAGAATAGGAATAAATGACTTTCCTGAAAGACCAAACTTTCTGAAAATACGGTCCATGATAAATGCAACTCTCGCCATATAACCGCATTCCTCAAGGAGTGCAAGAAGTATGAAGAGCACCAGCATCTGTGGTACGAATCCAAGTACCGCGCCGACACCGGCTACAATACCGTCAAGAATAAGTCCTCTGACAAACTCTGACTTTACATTAAGTGCATCTAACAGCTTCTCGAAGAGTGCCGGGATACTTGGTACCCAGGTGCCGTAATCAGCAGGATCAGGAGCTGTGAACTCGCCCTCCTCGTCAAGGGCACCGCCGTTACCGTCTTCATCTGCTGTTCCAAGGGCAGCATCGATATCGTAAACCGCAACTCCGGCATAATCCTCTTCCTCACCCTTGTAGAACTCATCTTTGTAAGAACCATAGGCTTCTTTAAAAGCGTCAAAATCCTTATCTTCAAAGGCACCCTGCAGCTCATCCGCACCGATGATATTTCCATCAGCTACAGCTGCATCGATAACTGCCTTCACATCATCTGTAAATACATTTGCATCTGCCCACTCTTCAACCGCTTCGTCGTATTTTCCACTCATTCCAAAGAGGTGGAAGCCGTCACCGAAGAGATTGTCATTGGTCCAGTCGGTAGCCCCTACACCTATTGTGGACATCGCAATGTAATAAACAAGGAACATAACAACCGCAAAGATAGGAAGTGCCAGAAATCTGTTCGTAACGATCTTATCAATCTTATCGGACTTTGTAAGTTTGGTCTTATTAGCCTTCTTCAGGCAAGAACCGATGATGGAGGTAATATAGTTATATCTCTCGTTGGTAATGATACTCTCAGTATCATCATCGAACTTCTCCTCCATCTCCTTAATCTCGGCAGAAACATCAGGGGCATTCTGCAGAACCTCACCGATACGACTGTCCTTCTCAAGAAGTTTGATAGCGAAGAATCTCTTCTGAGCCTCTTCAATATCTCCCGGGAGCTTTGCAGCTGCCTTCGCGATTATCGCCTCTGCCTCGTCCGCAAAGGTGTGGGCAACCTTATTTGCCTCACCGCTTTTAGCTACAGCTATTGCCTTGTCGGTCACTTCCTTGATGCCCGTGCCCTTGAGAGCAGATATAGAAAATACCGGACAACCCATAGCCTTAGAAAGCTTATCAAGATCGATCTTGTCGCCGCTCTTTGCTGTAAGATCGGCCATATTTACGGCCATTACTACAGGGATTCCGAGTTCCATGATCTGAGTCGAAAGATAGAGGTTTCTCTCAAGGTTTGTACCGTCAACGATATTTATGATCGCATCAGGTCTGTTGTTGATAAGGTAGTTTCTCGAAACAACCTCCTCAACAGTATATGGTGAAAGTGAGTAAATACCCGGAAGATCCTGGATCACCACTTCCTTATTTCCCTTAAGCTTACCTTCCTTCTTCTCAACCGTAACACCCGGCCAGTTACCAACATACTGGTTTGCACCGGTCAGTGCATTGAAGAGAGTTGTTTTACCGCTGTTCGGATTACCCGCGAGCGCTATTTTGATTCCCATTTTTTCATACTCCTTCTTTTATTGATTACGAGTTCCTGCTTTAGGTTAGATTTTTCTAACAATCATTATTTTAATCTTATCCGTGTTAGCTTTATCTAACCCTATCGCATAAAATAAAGGCTTTCGCCCATATTTAAATATTCCAATATGTTCAGACTATTCCGTCACTTCGATCATAGCTGCATCGGCTTTTCTGACCGAAAGCTCATAGCCTCTGACATTTACCTCAATAGGATCACCAAGCGGTGCAACTTTTCTGACATAGATCTCTACGCCCTTGGTTATACCCATGTCCATGATACGTCTCTTGACCGGTCCTTCACCCGTAAGCTTAACAACCTTTACGGTGCTGCCGACCTTAACATCCTTCAGATTCATTTATTACTCCTTCCTACGATCCCACGACCAATCGTCGCGAGCTCACATTATGATACATTGATCATCCAAATCGGATTACCTCATGATGTTTACCATGATCCATCATCAGCTGATTACGCTGCAGATTCACCATCTATCGGTTTACACCATAATTTTATTAGCCATCTCCTTGCCGATCGCAACACGCGAATCCTTGATATTAACGATCATATTTCCGTTAATATCCGAAACAACGCTGACCTGTGCACCGACAACAAAACCAAGACGCTCAAGGAAAAGCCTTGTTTCTTCCTTGCCGCCGACCTTTTTGATAGTATTTGACTCACCAATTCCCGCCATTGATAAAGGCATCATATCATCTCCTTTTCTTATCACATAAACGTTCGATATCTTTAACTCCCATTAGCAATATCTAACTTTGCGTAGTTAGTATATACTCACCATTGTTAGTTGTCAATTACTTTTCTTAAGTTTTCTTTGGATTTCTGCCGTTTTGAGACTGATTTTTCATATTTTTAACCAATGAAAAAAGATCAGGGATTTTCGTCCCTGATCCTTCTATAAAAAAAAATATATAATCTCCTCAGCTCAGCGGTATCATCAGTGTAATCACCAGACCGCCCGCTTCGTTATTCCGGCAGATAAGCTCTCCGTTCATTTTCTGCATAAGATTTCTGGAGATATAAAGCCCCAGACCGCTGCCCTCTTTCTCTGATTTCTCTACGCCTTTACCACGATAGAACTTATTCGTGATAAGCTCCAGCTCTGCTTCCGGAACGCCCGGCCCGTGATCTCTTATATTCATCTCAAGATATCTGTCAACCAGTTGGTAGGAAACATCGATAGCCGTTCCTGCGTATTTATACGAATTCACTATTATATTTCCGATAACCTGATTCATTCGTTTGCTGTCAATATTGATAAGCACTCTCGGAACAGCCTCCTCGGAAATAAACTTCCTGTCATCATTCTTCTCTATGATCTCACTCAGCACTTTGGATTCCTCGTCCCTGCAGGTCACCTTAAACTCTCCGAGATCATCCAGAGTTGAGGTAAACAGATCACTCACCAGAACATCGATCTGATCGGCCTTTTTATAAATATTATCAAGCTTGTCGCTTATATCCGAATTACTCTTTCGATGCTCCCCGGCAGTCACATCATTACCCTTTTGAGCTGACTCACCAACAAACTCTCCATCAATCAGATTGGCATTCTCCTCAGCCTCACCTTTAGCTGTCTCTCTTGCTGCCTCCTCCGCATCCAGCTTTGCCTTGAGAAGCTCAGTCGTAAGCTTGATACCGGTTATCGGGGTCTTCAGATCATGACTGAGTGATGCCACAAGCTCCTTTTCCTTTCTCTGAAGCTCCAGCTCCCTCTCCTTTGAAGCGGCCAGCTCCTCCCTCATGATATCAAAGCTCTCCGTAAATACGCCAAACATATTATTCTCATCCATAAGAAGCGGCTCATCCAGCTTGCCCTCTGCAACCTTCCCGGCAAAATCCTCCATCTTCTTAAATGGCTTTATTATATTTTTCCTGATATAGAGACCGAAGACGATGGCAGCCGCCAGAATGATAAGCCCTCCCAATCCGAGAAATACAATAATCCTTCTTCTGAGAACCGAGTAGCTTTTTTCAGCACTGTCAAGCATCACGACAACTCCGGAAACCCTGCCTTCCGAATCTTCCAGATACCTGTAGGGATACCTGTCTTTTATAGCCTTCTCGACAGTCATTCCCGCTGCGTCATCCTTCAGCTTCTCGCTGCTTTCACCCTTAGATAATCTCGTATATATAACTCTATTATCCTTGTCCAGGACAACAAAACCCACTCCAAAATCAAGATTATCAAGATTCTGGAGTGAGTCTCTGTTTTCACTTACCTTCTGAACGATATCATTTAGCTTCAGCGTGTCTGTCTTCAGCGAATCCGAACTATCTGTCATCAGGGCAAATACAAGAATTCCGAGAACATATACCACACAAAAAACTATTATTATCCTGGCAAATTGCTTCATAAGGCAACTATCCTTCTATTACTTTTCTATCATATATCCGACGCCCCAGACGGTTTTTATAATCTCCGGATTCTTCGAATCCTTTTCCAGCTTCTCTCTTAGGAAACGGATATGCACCGCAAGAGTACCCTCGCCGACATATTCATCATCCCAGACATTCCGGAAAAACTCATCCTTGGTCACAACGCGTCCCCTGTTTTTAAGGAGATATAAGAGCATATTGTATTCCATCGCCTTGAGACTGATCTGTTCAGCGCCCTTTATCAGCTTGTGAGTATTTGTATCGAGGGAAATATCACCCAGAAGCTTTATCCTTCCGTCGTCTGCTCCGTCACCACCAACACACTCATTTACTGCTCCTGCACGATTCATGGTACTCTCTGCAGCAATACGGGCCGCCTCCCTTGCCTTCTCATACCTCGCAAGGACAGCTTTAACCTTGGCCAGAAGAACCATCAGAGTATAAGGCTTCTTGATATAATCATCGCCGCCAATCTTAAGTGCGATCAGAACATCATCATCGCTGGTTCTCGCACTTATAAAAAGGATCGGCATATCATAGTTTTCTCTGACCTTTTTGCAAAGCTGAAAGCCGGATCTGTCACCCAGATTTATATCGAGGAGAAGCAGCGATACCGTATTTTCCTCCAGAAACTTCACCGCTTCATCGTATCCGGTCACATATGCAGTTTTCACATCGAACATATTGAAGTACTCCGCAGTAGACTGAGCTATCACTTCATCATCATCGATCATCAAAACCTTATAATCCATTTCTTCACCTCTTTTAGCGATTCAAACATATTTGATCACGCTATTTGGACTCCGTAAACTTCTTCGCCTGACCCTTCATATACGATTATCGCATTATTCTTCGGTCTGTCAACCGTTATTACGGTAAGTTTGCAATCTGTGATCTATGCCATATTCTGCCATGCCGGGAGTCCTTTTTACTCAGTCATGAGTTCTGTAACAGAAACCTTTTTTATCTTGCCTGCCGAAATATAAGCCGATACAAATACATATCCGATCAGCAGAATTGCTTCCGGTATCAGCCAGAAAAATCTCGGAACCATTCCGCCACCAAACGTAGCCGCCATAAAGGTATTGGTTACCGGAATCGCGAGAAACGCCCCCGCAATGATCGCCGGAATGGCAACCGGAAGGATACGATATACCATCTGAAGCCGGAGATCTCTGGATGTATATCCCATCGCCTTCTTTATGCCAAGCTGTTTTCGCTGCTTTCTGATGGTTGAATCGATCAGGAAACCAAGAATCACCGAGACAATGATCGCTACAAGGATCAGCATTATTATCGCAAATATCTGGCTGACTCTGGATATACCACCAATATTAGCCTCAAGAAGTTCATCCACAGACGATATTGAACGAAGACTTATCCTTCCGCTTTCATACTTCGACTTTATAAGCTCCTCGAAATCATCAACATCCACCTTATCCTTCAGAAATACATTTATTGCAAAGTCAGTTGCCGGATCTATTCTCTTCAGCCCATCAAGAGTAAGGAAAACATTAGTGCCTATTATATTTACATAGCCGGAGATAATATAGGTTTTTTCAATTCCGTCGCCTCTCAGTATCAGACTGTCACCGATCTCAAGCCCCAGTTCCTCTGCCTTACTCTTCTTGATTGCGATCTCATTATCATATTCGGGAAGTCTGCCCTCTCTTACAAATATATTTTCGGTTTCCTTATAATCCTTATAACAGTTTGCCTGAACCCTACTCTTTGATTCCCCATCCTTATCCTGAGTGATCAGATAAACCTGGGAGAACCATGTCGCTGATGCTTTTCTGACTTCAGGCAGAGTACTTAATTCTTCTATTATCTCTTCGGACGATGCTGTCTGCTCAAAGGTCAGTATAAAATCAGCATCTTCCATTCCCGTACATGTTTTAAACGCTGCTCCGCCCCCTCTGAAGATATCCGACACCATAACCGCAAATGCTATGGTCAGTCCCGAGAGAATGATGCATATAAACAACCCTATATTCTGCCTTCTGTTGTTTAAAAGATCACGAAGTCCCAGTCTGATATTCAGGCCCGAGGATGCTTTCTCCAGCGGAAGTCTATTTTTTCTGAAATGATGTGTTCTTATTCCTCTTCTGAAAGCAACAACCGGCGGGTATTTCTTTATACTCCTGGCCTTCAGGAATGCCATCAGTACAATCAACACAACTATTATCAGAGCCGGGATAATGATACTCATAATATCAAAGCCCGCGCTGCCATTATGACCTTCAAACACCCGAATCAGCTGTGTCATAAGAGGATCCGTCACTACCGTTATAAGCGCTCCGAGTACACTTCCGATAAGTCCCAGGATAAGATATTCATAAACGTATGACATTGATATTTCAAAGGATTTATATCCAAGTGCTTCAAGTACTCCGATGGATTCCATCTGTTCTTCAATATCATTTGTAATCTTATGTCTGATCATAACTATCGAAGACAGAACCACAACCGCAGCTATAAATCCGAGTACAGTCATCATCATCTTAAGTACATCTGCAGTATCACTGGCTTCTATGTATTTATTATCAGAACAATTGGAAAATACTGTTACTCTGTGTCCGGCCAGCTCGGTAATCTTATCATCAAAGTCCTCAGCCAGTTT
>JAEEGF012409155.1_pt1 | contig 24951 bp, 17 predicted proteins | sample 9134171 | NCBI WGS metagenome assembly JAEEGF01 (sample SAMN16246542, study PRJNA631951) | gut metagenome | biome: gut microbiome; feature: rumen; material: AP-attached | host: Bos | place: Iran: Karaj | collected 2018-10 | reverse complement strand
GCGTCAGTACCACCTGTTCCCATTCCGAACACAGAAGTGAAATGTCGTTGCGCCGATGGTCGTGTGGCTTCCCGCCATGTCAGAGTAGGTAATTGTCAGGCACCCCCTTCAGGGAGGAGTTAGGTTTCTAGCTCCTCCTTTTCCTTTTGTACTGATACCTGTAACGATCGTGCTGTTGAGTGTCCCCCAGTCTATGCTGACTGACAACAGATCCAAATAGTTTGTGCTCTTTTATCAATGATAATTTTCTTATCAGAAATTTGCTTTTCAGAAGGTCAAAATCCATAACGAAAGATGCTTCCATGTATCAGTTGAAAAAAGGTTTTCATGAAGAGTCTATTCCGATACTGCTGTCTTTGTACAAGATGGGAAAAACTCAAGTAAACGTGCAGGTATCTGCGACCTGCTTCAGTATTTACTGTTTTGAATTAATCAGTTATTTTCCGATTGTGGCGGTTCGGACCTGAGTCATTTCAGTCTGGCATGGATACATTTTTGTAAGCTTTTCCTCTGTGCCCTTCATTGTGACTGCACTGCATTTATCATCCTTTTTCTTGATCCATTTTTTCTGAGCTGGAAGCAGTTTGTCCATCTGTGCCTTGGTCAGTGATTTCCATTTCATATTGAGTTCAGTGTCAACTTGAAGAATACTTGGAGTGGTACTCGTTTTCGTAATCATTCTTAATGAAAGACCAGGTTATGGAGTTCTCAGAGATTACATACCATTCAGCCAGATTCATGATATACCTCTCTGGAAATGCAGTCGGGCGAATAGTGCTACAGTTGGAAGAGACCAGTGCTATAGAAATGATCTGGCAGTCCCCAGGTACAGTAGATCTGATCCTGTTTTGTCGGATCCTCTCCCTCTCTCCACGGAGTTCAGTCCAAAGCAGATAGAATGCAATTATAGATAAATAATGTAAGGTATTATATCGATCTGATGTAATTTGTTATGAATATTTAATGTTCATGTGCATGTGCAACCCGGCAGTAACCGGACAGCAGAACAGTAAACGGAAATACGTTATCAGAACAGATCGCATCCGTCCTGGTCGGAGTAAATAACGATTCACCAGATGAAAGCTCTGTGCAGAATGTCAGGAGTGCACTAAACCTTAAATTTGATCTGCTCAGTTCTGATCAGGTTTTCGTAAGGAGCAAACGGAGGCAGACCGCTCAGCAGTCTTCTCAGCATATCAAGAGCAGCCAGGGTTATTATGTTTTTTCGATCCTTTTCCTTTGTTGCCTTCGATTTAAGTCGCTGGAGATGACCGGTTATGCCGTTGAAATAGATGATGGTAAACCCTTCGTTTGATTCACAGCTGATGGCAAGGGTTCTGATCCTTTCTTTTTTCACCTTAGCAATGAGCGTTTCAGAATCACTAGGAACAGGCACAAAGTGACCGACCAGACCGTGCATTTCCTGAGCAAGGATGCTGATTACCCTTCCGTCTGTCCCGTCTTCAAGAACCTGAAGAGGTATGACACCTGAAAGTTTTGAGATCTGGGCTGCGATGTTGAATTCACCTTTTGACAGTAGAACAGGAGATATTACGGATAAAAGCTGCTCTTCGGCATTTTCAAGATCCTCTTCAGTCGGATCGCTGGCTATAAGTTTGACCTCAATTAGCGGAAAGTTTGCTCTGTATCCCAAAGTGATGCTTTCCGGCCAGTTCATATTGTCCAGCTGTCCTGCCAGACTTGATTCTCTTAGACCCATAGTGAAATAGACTCTTACAACAGTTTTTGGAGCTTTTACACTGGTCTTTAATTCTGGAAGTATCTGTGTGTCTACCATGTGCTTGAATTCTGCAGGTACTCCAGGAGTGAAGTAGCACATGGCATTGTTGATTTTCAGTTTGAATCCGCAGGCGGTACCTATTGGATTATTGATAAGTACAGCGGTTTCAGGAAGCATTGCCTGCTTGTAGTTGGACGGATCCATCTCGATTCCTCTGTTTTTTGCTGTTTCATCGAGACGTTTCACCCATTCCTCATTTTTTACGAGAGGTACTTTTTTTACCCTTGCGGCAGCTTCCGTAGTTTTGTCGTCAGAGGTAGGACCGAGTCCGCCGTTTATCAGGAGAATGTCTGCATGTCTGGATCTTTCTTCAATAACTGCTGCAATCTCATTCAGATCATCGCCAACTGTATGTCTTCGTGAGGCCTGAAGTCCGTTTTCCAGCAGACGCTGGCTCAGCCATGAAGCATTGGTATCAGTTACAAAGCCTGTCAGTACTTCATCACCGGTTGACACCGTCTCTATTCTCATCAGTTTTTCTCCATCCCGCTTTTAAGACGATTATAGAATTTTTTTGCTGATATAGGCAACAAAACTGGCGTGATTTATAACCCGGGAACTGTTTTCAGATGTTCGGAAGGATCGTATGGCGTGGCTGCCCTACTTTTTATTGCGATGCCGGTTCCTGTAAATGTCACCTGCTTAAGAAATTTTTTTATTTTGTTATAATGATCAAACAAATTTAAGGAGAGTGCTATGCCTATTAAAATTCCGGATACACTTCCTGCTGCAGAAATTCTGCGTCAGGAAAATATTTTTGTTATGACAGAAAGCAGGGCGTCTCATCAGGATATAAGACCTCTGAAACTTCTTCTTCTTAATCTGATGCCAAAGAAGATTGAAACTGAAACTCAGATTATGAGGAAACTTTCCAATTCGCCGCTTCAGGTTCAGATAGATCTGCTAAGAATTGATGATCACGTATCGAAGAATACTCCGAAGGCACATATTGATACCTTCTATCAGGATTTTATGCAGGTACAGGATCGTTATTATGACGGCATGATCATTACAGGTGCCCCTCTTGGTCTGGTACCGTTCGAGAAGGTTTCCTACTGGGACAGACTTGTTGAAATAATTCAGTGGTCCAAATTTCACGTAACATCCACCATGTTTCTTTGCTGGGCTGTGCAGGCTGCTCTCAGTGTGTTCTATGATGTGCCTAAGCTGACGCGTGATACAAAGCTGTCCGGTGTTTATCTTCATGAGACATCAAATATGCCAGAGCCACTGATCAGAGGCTTTGATGATGTGTTCTGGGCACCTCATTCACGTTATGCGAGTTTTGAAAAGGAGACATTCAAAACCTATACAGATCTGTCCATTCTTGCCGGATCAGATGAGGTTGGAGTTTATCTTGCCGTAAGTCCGGACAAGCGCCAAGTTTATGTGACAGGACATGCCGAATATGATGCCGATACTCTTCACAACGAGTATATGCGTGATATCAAGGCCGGAATCAATCCTGCAATGCCTGTCAACTACTACCGTAACAATGATCCTTCTTTGCCTCCTCAGGCAACCTGGAGAAGTCACGGTTTCCTGCTGTTCAGCAACTGGCTGAATTATTACGTATACCAGGAAACTCCATTTGAATTAAACGGAAGCAAATAATGGTACTCAAAAGACCTGCTCTGGCTGCAGAACTTGAACGTCGCATTCTTGTGCTTGACGGAGCCACCGGAACGCTGATCCAGTCATACGGACTTCTGGAGAAGGATTTCAGAGGAAACCGGTTTTCTTCATGGCTCAAGGATCTGAAGGGATGCAATGATCTTCTGTGTCTGACACGGCCGGATGTTGTAACTGACATTCACCGCCGCTACCTGGAGGCTGGAGCAGATCTTATAGAAACCAATACTTTTAATGCAACCTCTGTGGTCATGTCCGACTACGGTCTTGAGGATATATGCTATGAGATCAATCTGACCGCAGCCAGACTGGCACGTCAGACTGCAGACAAATTTACCGAAGCGGATCCGGAAAAGCCGCGCTATGTTCTCGGAATTCTAGGTCCTACAAGCCGCACCTGCTCCATCTCTCCTGATGTAAATGATCCTGCCGCCAGAAATGTCACTTTTGATGATCTGACAGAATCCTATACCACTGCGATCAGAGGACTCATGGATGGAGGCGCCGACGCCCTTATGATAGAGACCATTTTTGATACTCTGAATGCAAAGGCTGCGGTGTATGCCATTCTGTCCGAATTTGAAAAGAGGGGAACAACCCTGCCTGTTATGATATCGGGTACCATAACGGATGCCTCTGGAAGAACGCTTACTGGTCAGACTCTTGAGGCCTTCTATTATTCGCTTCGTCATGCCGGTGCACTTTCCTTCGGACTCAACTGTGCTCTCGGTCCGGAGGAACTGGAGTCACATGTTGAGGAACTTCACAAACTCTGCAGCGAATTTGTATCGGTGCATCCAAATGCAGGCTTGCCGAATGCATTTGGCGGGTATGACATGAAACCTGAGAGCATGGCTGAATTTGCTGTTAAGTGGGCTGAAAGCGGCTGGATTAACATTATCGGCGGCTGCTGCGGTACTTCTCCCGAGCATATAAGAGCCATAAGCGAAGCCGTGAAGGGCATGACTCCGCGCCGTCGTCAGGAAAAGCCGAGGGTATGCCGTCTTTCAGGTCTTGAACCTCTGGTTATAGACAGTGATACTCCGTTTATCAATGTGGGAGAGCGCACCAATGTGACCGGTTCCGCCAGGTTCAAACGTCTCATCAAGGAGAAAAACTTTGATGAGGCTCTGCAGGTGGCAAGACAGCAGGTCGAAAACGGCGCCCGGATCATCGATATAAATATGGATGACGGTATGATTGAAGGTCGGGAGTGCATGATCAGATTTTTGAATCTTATTGCTTCCGAACCGTCAATCTGCCGGGTTCCGATTATGATAGACTCATCGAAATGGGATGTTATCGAAGCCGGACTCAAGTGTGTCCAGGGCAAATGTATCGTAAATTCCATTTCCATGAAGGAGGGTGAAGAACTTTTCCGGCAGAAGGCAGTAAAGATCAAAAAATACGGTGCAGCAGCCGTGGTTATGGCTTTTGATGAAGTCGGGCAGGCGGATACAAGAGCAAGGAAACTGGAAATCTGCAGTCGCGGCTATCATATTCTGGTGGATGAACTCGGGTTTCCTCCCGAGGATATCATTTTCGATCCGAATATATTTGCCGTTGCCACCGGTATGGCTGAACATGACAACTACGCTCTTGATTTTATAAATGCCGTGGCCGATATCAAACGTGAGCTTCCGTATGCCATGATATCAGGCGGTGTTTCCAATGTATCATTTTCCTTCCGCGGCAATAATCCTGTGCGTGAGGCCATTCATTCCGTGTTCCTGCATCATGCCATAAACAACGGCATGGATATGGGAATTGTGAATGCGGGACAGCTGGCTGTCTACGATGAAATTCCGCAGGAACTTCGTGACAAGGTCGAGGCTGTTGTTCTCAATACTCATCCCGGAGCAACGGACGAACTCCTTTCGATTGCTGAAAAATACCGTAATGCCGGCAGTTCATCCGTGGCGGCTCAGAATGTGCAGGAGGCCGCGTGGCGAAGTGATACTGTGGAAAAAAGACTGGAGTATGCTCTTGTTAACGGCGTAACGGCATATATTGAGCAGGATACGGCTGAAGCACTGAATCAGATGGGTTCTCCCGTTTCTGTTATTGAAGGTCCGCTTATGGCCGGCATGAACGTTGTCGGTGATTTGTTCGGTGCAGGCAGAATGTTTCTGCCTCAAGTCGTCAAATCTGCCAGAGTTATGAAGCAGGCAGTTTCCTATCTCCAGCCATATATTGAAGAACTGCGTCAGGGCGGAAGTTCGGGCGGAAAAATTGTTATGGCCACGGTTAAGGGCGATGTGCATGATATTGGAAAAAATATCGTTTCTGTGGTGCTGCAGTGCAATAATTTTTCCATTATTGATCTTGGCGTGATGGTACCCTGTGACAGGATCCTTGATACGGCTGAGGAGGAGCATGCCGACATGATCGGTGTATCCGGACTTATTACTCCCTCACTTGATGAGATGGTGCATATAGCAAAGGAGATGGAACGCCGCGGAATGAAAATCCCTCTTATCCTGGGTGGCGCAACAACGTCTGAGGAGCATACGGCACTCAAGATTGATCCCGAGTACAGCGGTCCGGTTGCCTATACCGCAAATGCCAGCCGGGCTGTTGGAGTGGTGCAGAGCCTGCTGTCGAGGGATTTGAGAGAAGGCTATGTAAAAGAGCTTAAGGAAAGGTATGCAAAGATCCGCCATAGTATGAACTCAGACGGATCTGTGATTGAGGATATTTCTTTCGCAGATGCAAGAGCCAACCGTTTTGTATGGGATTATTCAACCAGAGCCTTCGAACCTGATTTAAGTTCAGGAAATGTTTTCGATATGCCTGAGGTTACTGTTGCTGATCTGAGGGAATATATCGACTGGCAGCCATTTTTCAATGCATGGCAGATGAAGGGACGTTATCCCGATATATTACAGGATTCAGAAAAGGGAGCGGAGGCATCCAGACTTTTAAATGATGCCGTCAGACTTCTTGATGAACTTAATTCGTCTCATAAAGTCCGGATCGCCGGTGTATACGGGATTTTCTCTGCACGGACTGAAGGTGAGAATGTGATCCTGACGGCGGGGGATCACAAGGAGACAGTTCATTTTCTTCGTCAGCAGTTTAAGGCACGAAACGGTCAGCCGAATTACTGTCTGAGTGATTTCCTGGATCCTGCAGGCGACTACCTCGGCACTTTTGCTGTCACTGCCGGGCTCGGTGCAGACGAGATAATCGATGATTTCAAATCCCGCGGGGATGATTACAATGCCATTCTGATCCAGACTGTATGTGATCGTCTGGTGGAAGCCGCGGTTGAATATCTTCATAAATATATAAGAACCGACAGGGCTTCACGCTGGGGGTTCTGTCCAGAAGAACGGCTGACACCGAAGGAGCTGCTCAGTGAAAGATTTCAGGGTATTCGTCCTGCTCCAGGCTATCCTTCATGTCCGGATCACCGTCAGAAGGAACAACTCTGGAGACTGATGGATGTGGAGCGGAGGACAGGAATGAAGCTCAGTGAAACTTATTTCATGTGGCCGCTGTCCTCTGTCTGCGGATTTATATTTGCCAATCCGGTGAGCAGGTATTTCAGCGTTTCAAGAATTGGGCGGGATCAGATGGAAGTTTATTCGCAGGCAACAGATCTTTCCTCTGAGGATGCAAAGCGATATCTCGGAAGACTTGCCGAACAGATCCGGTAGGAACTGATGTTATGCCGGAACAGGATATCATTTGGTATGTAGCCCAGCTGGTAGGTTTTATTGCACTTCTTTTCGGTTTAAAGACATTTGCCGAGAAATCGGATCAAAAGTTTAAGCAGAAAATGACTTTTTTCTGCTGCGTGGAGTCGGTTCATTTTTTTCTGCTCGGTGCCTACTCTGCATGTTTTGGCTGTCTTCTTAACGGGCTGAGATCCTTTGCTTCTGCAAGAACCAGGAGCAGGAGCGTCATGTCATTTTTTCTGTTTTTTCTCTGGACTGTTGGTCTCCTGTCCATTGCCGGATTCAATTTTTCTCTGCTTATTGGAGGATATGAGTCTAACGGAATCACTGGTGTTCTTGATATCCTTCTTCGGGAAAAATACCGCTATCTTCCCCTTATGGGTTCTACCCTTGGCACTATAGGACTCTTCTGCTGCAGCGGAATAACTCTGAGGTGTATGATCCTTGTTTGCAGTTTTTTGTGGCTGATCCATAACATTATCGCGGTATCCATAGGCCCCTCGATTATGGAAATGACGTTCATTGTGATGAACTCCATAACCATCCGGAAACTCTGGCTTGCGAGAAAAAAGCATGGCTGATTTTGAGTTTAAAGCAGTAAATCGGACGATGCTTGAGGATATAAGGGTCATAGAAAGGTATTGCTTCTATCCCTATTTGTACCGATCGACCAGGTATTTTGCCAGAAAAATTCTGGCGGGCAATTTCGTGGCTGTGTACATTGAGCAGACGTGTGCCGGCTATATATCCCTGACACGTCATCGCAGTTTTCTGGAGATTTCCGATCTGGCGGTTGATATCCGTTTCCGCAGACTCCACGTTGCAACAGCTATGCTGGAGTGGGCAATAAGACGCTGTATTTATCTTCATGTTGCAAAACTGAGACTGGTGGTGGATGAGGAAAATGAATGTGCGGTAAAACTTTATACGAAATTCGGATTCTCCTTTCTTCGCACCAGAAAGAACTACTACGGTCTGAGAAACGGTCTGGTAATGGTTCTCCGAATTCGATAGTTTTTCTGTCAAACTCATTTTTGACTTCGGAACATGAAAAAAGTGACGTAAAACCTTATCAGAAAAAGGTTTTATTAAGATCAGATTTCTCAAATTAGCGGGTGCGAAACTGCCATGCCGCAACCTGTTTGTTATGTTCTCGTTCTCTTCCCGGATTTTGAATATTCGATGGCAGGTTCCAATTAATCTCTACGTCCTTACCTCAATAAAATCCATCTGCGCACAACTGCCTTTAATTTGTGATAACATAAAATGTATCAGATATCATCTGCAGTACACGCAGTCAGAACCGACAAAGACCATTGCATATGCTTTAACCTGTCTGTTCCGGAATTCCTGAGCTGATTTGTATCTCTGAACCTGATCAGTTGCTTCCTTTACAGCACTCTGAATCTTTGATTCTGAGGCATCAGATTTGGTGATGTACTTAAGTTCGATAAGGTAAATGCACTGGTTACTTTTTCCTTTGTTTACGGTTATAACCAGATCGGCAAAATTCTCGCCTTTCCTGTCAACTCTCAGGGACTTCCGCCTCTCTGCCGTCAATTTCTTTAGAACGGTTTGCTTTGATTCCTTTTACTTTTTGTCTGACTGTTCGCTGAGCGGCAGGCTTTCGGGCTTCTGCTTCACTGATAATAGCTTGCTGCAGTTTTCCCGGTTCACCATTAAATGCCGCCTGTTTTTGCTGAGCATCTTTAGGTTAACACAGTCGGCTTAATTTTCGTCTTGGAACATAATTCTATGACAGTACTGGAATTTTCTATCTGATTTTAGTTTTTTCTACACAGATCAAGGCAATTCTTTTTTTCAGAACATAAAATCTATCATGGATGTCTTTTCTCGAGGTCTGTCATGGGGTTCTTAAATTCTGTCAGCATCAGATTGCGCTATACGATTGTCGTCATAATTGTTTCCATAGCTATGGCTGCTGTCTGTTCATTATCTGTTTACAAAACCAACAAAACGGAAGCATACGGTTCTCTTGCCCAGGTTCATACGCGCAATCTGTACGGAATGATTGCCAGGATCCGCGATAACTGGAAGGATGCATCCTATTCCGTAACTATGATGGTAATGGCACAGGATTCTGATTCTTTCAGCAATGCAAAGGAATCATATACAAGATCTGTTGCCGGTCTTAATTCTGTAATCAATGAATATAAGAAATTCCCGAATCGGGATATAGCAGGTGATCTTGAAACTATAAACAAACATATGGAAGAATTTGACAGCCGTGTGAGGACAAAACTTCTTCCTGCAATATCTGAGGGTAAAACCGAAGAAATGCTGACCTTCATACGTAAAGATGTGCCTGAAGTCGGCAGGGTAATTGATGAAATGGAAATAAATCTGACAAGAGCTGCTGACATTGTGATAAACATCGATTTTAACGAGATTCAGTCGGCATCAGGTCTGATATGGGTCGTTTTCTGGTTTGTCATTGCTTTTCTTTTTTCTCTGCTTATCGTTTTTCTTTTTTCCGGTTCTGTCGTTTCCCGTCTCAATTTCCTTATCGCGAAAAGCAAGAGACTTGCTGATGGTGAACTGACAGTAAATGTGGAAAGTGCCGGTGCGGATGATGAAGTCGGACAGCTGGCCCGGGCTATAGGTTTGGTTGTAACTCGCCAGCATGCAGCCATAAGCCAGACATCATCTGTTTCTGATGAATTTTATGCTTCAGCTCAGAAAAGCGGAAAATATGCAAAATCAATTTCGTCATCTGCCAATTCGGTAGTGTCACAGTCCATGGCTATTGCTGCAGCAAGTGATCAGCTGGTTTCAACAACTACTGATATAGCGGAAAACTGCCGCGAGGCTGCCATGAACTCGGACGAGGTCAGAAATGTAACCGTTTCAGGCATGGATGCGGTCAAAGATACCGTGAGTCGCATTCGCGAGCAGAGTGTACGAAATAATGAGGATTCTTCCGCTGTGCTGGCTCTTGGACAGAAGATTCAGCGAATTGATACGGTTGTAACTACAATTCAGGAGATTGCTGAACAGACCAACCTGCTTGCCCTCAATGCGGCGATTGAGGCTGCCCGTGCCGGTGAACATGGCCGCGGTTTTGCCGTTGTTGCAGATGAGGTAAGAGCCCTTGCGGCAAGAACAACACAGTCAACTCATGAAATAATCGAGATGGTCAAATCTATTCATGAAGAGGCTGAACATGCCACTTCATCCATGTCCAACAGTGTCAGATCCATGAATGAGGTTGCCGATCAGGCGTCAACTCTTGAGAGTATGCTCGGTGCGATCCTGGATAAGGTGAATCGGGTAAACGCACAGATAAGGGAAATAGCAAAGTCTTCCGAGCAGCAGAGTTCAACTACATCTGATATATCAAACAATATGAGATATATAACAGAGTCGGTGCAGAATATAGCCAATCAGGCCAATGCACAGGCCGGCATTTCGGCAGGACTTGAGGGTATTTCCCAGAACATGAAGAAATCCTGTGATTCCTTCCATCTGTGAAGATAACCGGAATGAAAATTTATTGAACTTCCATGATATGTGTGTGAGACGTTACTTTTTTATTAAGAAAATTAAGGAGTTGATGATGAAATTTGGTGAAAAGAGTAAATTTTTTGTTTCTTTAATTGCCGGAATTTTGTCTATCGGATTGACAGATGCGTATGCTGAAGAAGCTGACAGAGAGAGCATTGCCCAGGTTGCGCTTCTGCAGTCCCTGGCACAAGGGTATTTTGGCGGTACAGTTACTGCAAAAGAGCTGATTTCACGCGGAGACACGGGCATCGGAACATTTGAAGGATTGAATGGTGAACTGATCGCTTTGGATGGGGTGGTTTATCAGGCTCTGGGAGACGGGAATGTTATAGTTGCTCCTGACAGTACAATTATTCCTTATGCAACTGTGACGTTCTTTGATAACGATTTCTCAGTCAAACTAAAGGATATCAGAAACAAGGCTGATTTTGAGAAAGTGATGAATGAGGCTGTTAAGGAACATGGCGTAAACAGTTTTTACATGGTGAAGCTTCATGCGGAATTTGACTCTGTCCTGTTTCGCAGTGAATATGGAAGTGAGGAACCCTACCCTACACTGGTGGAAGCATTGAAAGGCAAGCAGACGGAATTTACTGAAAAAAATATCAAAGGCACTCTGGTTGGATTGTTCTGTCCAAACTATATGGGCGAACTGAATACTCCCGGCTGGCACTTTCATTTCATATCAGACGATAAAAAGAAAGGCGGGCATATTTTGGAACTTTCTTTAAAGGAGGCTACGGCATATCTTGACAAGACTGACAAGTTCACCATGATTTTGCATGATGAACCGAACTTCCATAAAATCAATCTGAAAAAAGATATGTCGGAGGATATTCGAAAGGCAGAGCATGACACCAAAGGAAAAATGCAGAAGTAGAAGCGTACTGAAGCCGGTATAACGCTTAAATGTTCTGTATGTGTTTCTTACTTTAACGGGCATGAAATCCCACGACCTGGAACGTGCGGTGTCAGCCCGTTTTTCTTAACAGCTGCAGATGTTTTTTATTGCGATTTTCGATATTTGAGGCTCTGAAGAGTACTTCAAATCCTTATGCTGCCAGCATTTGCGGAATGTTACGCAGGTTGGGCAACTGCACCGCTTTTGTTGTTTTTTACCTGTTGCAAATTATTTCCCTGGATACATCTGTGCTGTTTCGACTGTCAGGTTCGTACCCTGATTTCCTTTGGTTTGTGCAGACTGTCAAGTTCGATAATCATATCTGAACGGCACATTGTCGGTTCGATATGTTCAGTCAGATTAGGAAGATTTATGCTGTTCCACACTTCTGTTGCCTTTGCAGTAATTTCGTCATCGTCAAGAATGTTCAAGCTCCGGTAGTACCCCTGTCCATCGTGGCTCAGAGTAAGTACACGTTCCAGGAAGAACCTTTTCAGATCGGATGTGTTCATATGGAGAAATATGGAAAAGTCCGTTAGATCGGAGGAAATAATTCGATCGTTAGCGTGATTTGGCTGAAGCAGATTCAGCCCTTCCATGAAGATTACGTCGGGATTTTTAATCTCGTTGAATCTGTCGGTGAGAATATCGTAGCTTTCGTGGGAATAGATCGGGAGTTGAAACTCCTTTTCACCGGATCGCAGCTTTTTAAGAAAACCGATCTGTGCATCCCAGTCGTAGGATACCGGAAATCCCTTTTGTCCCATGAGATTTCGCTTTGTCAGCTCTGCTGTAGGCAGGAGAAAACAGTCTGTGCTGATCTGAAAAACAGCAAGATTAGGGTTGATGGATCTGAAAATATCGGCAAGCAGTGCCGTGGCTGTGGACTTTCCAGAAGCTACAGATCCGCAGAGACTTACAACGTATGGGGGCATGGCAGGAGCACTGTCAAAAAACTCAGATTCGCTCTGATAACGCTGCAGCAGACTTTCTCTTCTTTTGCTGATAAGTTTAACTGCAGGATAATAGAAATTTCTGATTTCATCGGTGCAGAATTTTGGATGACGGGATGCCAGATCTGAAATAATTTCATCATCAGGATTATTATCCACCGATTTTTTTAAAATACTGTATCTGCACTTCATCTAATCAGCCCTCTGTTTCAGAATCAACCAGTCTGAATTTTACTGAATTCCTCGGGACTGCTGAAGAAGAACAGTACTGCAGAGTTCAAAAAATACTCCGTTAGTATAAAAAGCATTCATAGAACATTAAAAGGAATATTTTTTTTAGAATAGCACTTGCAAAAGAAATATTTATCATATATCATACACTCGTTTTTTGGAGAGGTTCCAGAGTGGCTAAATGGAGCAGACTGTAAATCTGCCGGCTCTGCCTTCGATGGTTCGAATCCATCCCTCTCCACCATTGATACCTGGCGGGTATCGTATAGTGGTAATACCTAAGCCTTCCAAGCTTAAGACACGGGTTCGATTCCCGCTACCCGCTCCAATTCAGAGTCTCATCTTTATTTCCAAGTCTAAATATTTCCTTTAGCTTTTCTCTATTCAGGAGTTGGAATAAACCAAACAGTGATATCTATTCTGATTGGATTAAGGTACTTGAGATTTGAAGTCCCGGCTTCAGCCGGGTCTGGCACAGTTGTATCATTTGTTGATCAGTTGTGCTTTTGTGTTAAAATTGTTTGACCGCAGACTGCTTGTTCCCGGTATGGACATTTTGGTCAGCGGGGAAAATACAATATGGTAGGCTAAGGACTAGCCGAACCTAACGCTTGTAGACACTGGTAAGACTTATCTATGTTTCCTGTTGGTAAGTTGTTGTGGTTGAAGCAAGAAACCCTCGAGTTTAGGCTTCGCGGGTAGTTCACTTAATTTTTTTTGTATTTTTGTAATAATGTTCGTTTTTAGGTGACAATAATGGCAAAGGAAAAATTTGAACGTACAAAGACCCACGTAAACGTAGGTACTATCGGTCACGTTGACCACGGTAAAACAACTCTTACCGCAGCAATTACCAACGTTCTTTCAAAGAAGTTCGGCGGTGAGGCAAAGGCATTTGATCAGATTGATAATGCACCTGAAGAAAAGGCTCGTGGTATCACCATCAACACCTCTCATGTAGAGTATGATACAGAAACCCGTCACTATGCACACGTTGACTGCCCGGGTCACGCCGACTATGTAAAGAACATGATCACCGGTGCCGCCCAGATGGATGGCGCTATTCTCGTAGTAGCAGCAACCGACGGTCCTATGCCACAGACCAGAGAGCACATTCTTCTTGCCCGTCAGGTAGGTGTACCATATATCATCGTATTCCTGAACAAGTGCGATATGGTAGATGACGAGGAACTTCTCGAACTGGTAGAAATGGAAGTACGTGAGCTTCTTTCTTCCTACAAGTTCCCAGGCGATGAAACTCCGGTTATCCGCGGTTCAGCTCTGAAGGCACTTGAGGGTGATCCTGCATGGGAAGAGAAGATTGTAGAGCTTGCAAACGCTCTTGATACCTATATCCCAGATCCAGTACGTGATATTGATCATCCGTTCCTTCTTCCAATTGAGGATGTATTCTCAATTTCCGGCCGCGGTACAGTAGTAACCGGCCGTGTAGAGAGAGGTATTGTACGTGTAGGTGACGAACTTGAAATCGTAGGTATCAAGGAAACCGCAAAGACCACATGTACCGGTGTTGAAATGTTCAGAAAGACTCTTGATGAGGGCCGTGCAGGTGAGAACGTAGGTGTTCTTCTCCGCGGTACCAAGAGAGAGGAAGTAGAACGCGGCCAGGTGCTTGCAAAGCCAGGTTCAATCACTCCGCACACCAAGTTCGAATCAGAAGTATATATTCTGACCAAGGATGAAGGTGGTCGTCATACCGCATTCTTCAAGGGCTATCGTCCACAGTTCTATTTCAGAACAACAGATATCACCGGAACCATTGAACTGCCAGAGGGCGTAGAAATGGTAATGCCAGGCGATAATGTTCATATGAACGTAACTCTGATCCACCCAGTAGCCATGAACGAGCAGCTTCGCTTCGCTATTCGTGAAGGCGGTCATACTGTAGGTGCCGGTGTTGTAGCCAAGATCATCGAGTAATACCAGTTTTTGAGAAACTGTTCACTGGGGGGCTTATGCTCCCCTTTTGCTTACTAAAGTGTTTGTGTGTTCACGGATAAAAAAGAAGGTACAAACGTTTTTGCGACCTTTGTGACTTTGATATGGGAAAGTTTCCTTTTTTTGTGACGTGCGCTTATGTTAAAATATAGCGTCTCAGTTTTCAGGTGCTTTTTTGAAGAATTTTATTCTGAAGACAGCCGGTTCAGACATGAGTGTTCCGATTTTTTCTGTAAGTCAGTGATTCGTTTTTTTCATCGGTGGCTTATTCTGTCGGTCTGTTCAGCAGAGGACTGAACCCAGATTAGATCCAGGATTGTTTGGTTTGCCTGCCGTGGCGAGGTGAACCGTTGTTTATATTTAAGATAAAGTTTTTTTAAAATGGAAAAAACAGAAAAAAACAAGAAAGCCGATACCAAGGCAAAAAATACAGGTGCTGTTTCCAACAGCAGCAAGGCTAAGACAGAGACTGCAAGGGGGACAACTCCTCTTGATTATGTTCTGTGGACGGTTTTTGTTCTCGGATTGTGCGGTGCTGTAGGACTGAACTACTATTTTACACAGCCTGAATCTGCACAGCCTGTAACCATCAGACTTCCTTTTGTAATCGGATGTATCGTTGTTGCAGCGATCTGTGCTCTCTGCACAACGCTTGGACGTCGTCTGATTAAGTTTGCCCGTGCTTCACGCGGTGAACTGAGAAAGGTTACCTGGCCTACAAAGGATGAAACAGTAAAATCGACTGTAGGTGTTGCCGTAGTGGCAGTGGTTGTCGCATTCCTTCTTTGGGTTTTCGACGTTATTATCGGTTTTCTTGTAAGTTTCATTACTAATGTGTAAGGGTTCGGATATGTCAGACGAGAATCAGGATAATCAGAATAACATGAAGTGGTTTGTAGTTCAGACATCCACCGGTTATGAAACCAGAGTTCAGAAAACTCTTCTCGAACAGATAAGACGCAGCGACTGTGCAGATCGTTTCGGTGAAGTGATTGTTCCGACTGAAGAGATTGTTGATGTCAAAAACGGCAAGAGAAGGAAGAGTGAGCGCAAATTCTTCCCTGGCTACGTCCTAATCCATATGGTTATGGATGATGAAACATGGCATCTTGTTAAGGATACAACCCATGTGAAGGGATTTTTAGGATGCAGAAAGGATACATCTAGTCCTCTTTCAGATGCCGAGGCTGCCAAGATTCTCGATGACATCAATCCGGATACAGCTAATCCTAAGCCAAAGACCAGTTACGAGGTTGGTGAGCAGATCAGAGTATGTTCAGGTCCGTTCAAGGAATACACCGGTATTATCGAGAAGGTTGACTATGATAAGAATGCCGTTACTGTTGCGGTTTCCATCTTTGGTCGTCCTACTCCTGTCGATCTTGAATTTTCTCAGATTGAAAAGTGCTGAGTTTAGTTTAGCATTCTGAAGTTTCTGCAGAACGTGAGAAGATGCGATTGTACAGAAACAGTCCTCCATATTTGCGGAGGATTTTTTTTACCTTGTTTCAGAGTGCGATAGCAGGGAGCAGAATCGCCGATTTAAGCAGTCTACTGAGCGGCTCAGACGAGAGTAAAGACGGCATCATGAATGTTGTTCGTAATGCCGTCTGCTGTTATCTTCTGTGAATTCTGAACTGGATCAGTCCGCTAAAAAACTGCCGGGCTGAACTGCATTTCCCGGCAGAATTCAGGTTTGACGTCTATTGGTAGAATGCTTTTACAGCCTTGTACAGATTGTACAGATCCGCTTTGGAGGCAAGCTCAAAAGGCGAGTGCATGGACAGGATAGGAACCCCGAGATCTACAACGTTTATATCGGCATGAGCCACGAAAAGAGCTACTGTTCCGCCTCCTCCCGCATCAACTGCACCTATTTCACCTGTCTGCCACAGAACATTGGCGTCATCGAAGATCCTGGTTACCACAGCCAGGGTTTCGGCACTTGCGTCATTACTTCCTGATTTACCTCTTGCACCCGTGTATTTGGTAAGTACGCATCCCTTGTTTATGTGGCAGCTGTTCTGCTCATCAAATACAGACGGATAGTTCGGATCATAAGCGGCTCCCACATCTGTGGAAAGAGCATAGGTGTTTCTGAGAGTTCTGTTAATTTCCGCACCTGTTGCTCTGCACAGATCCTGAATAAAGTGCAGAGTGAAATCTGAGTTCATGCCTGTATTGCCGTAGGATCCTATTTCTTCCTTGTCGGCAAATACTGTTACTGTGGTTTTTACCGGTTTTTCTTTTTCAAGCTCGGCACGAAGTGAAGCATATGCACAGACTCTGTCATCCTGACCGTATGCACCGACAAGAGCCTGATCCAGTCCTACATCCCGTGCCTGATATGCCGGTACCAGAGTCAGCTCTGCAGTCAGGAAATCCTTTTCTGTCAGATTGTATCTGCGGTTAATCAGATCAAGAAATTTCAGTTTAATCATGTTTTTCTCGTCGGAATTCGCATCAAACGGTGTTGTTGCGGCAATGGCATTTAGTTCCTCCCCCTTAATGCCGTCCTTTAGTTTCTTTTCATTCTGTTCGGCACCGAGGTGGGGCAGCAGATCTGTTATGTACAGGACAGGATCTTCAGGATTTTCACCTATGCAGACGTTAATAACAGAGCCATCTTTTCTGGCAACCACACCGTGAAGAGCAAGTGGTACGGTTACCCACTGATACTTTCTGATCCCTCCGTAATAGTGGGTTTTCAGATAGGCAACATCCGATTTTTCGAAAAGAGGAAAAGGCTTAAGATCAAGCCGCGGTGAATCCACGTGGGATACTGTCATGCGGATACCGTCTTCCACAGGATCTGTGCCAATGGTTGCCAGGATTAGAGCTTTGTCCCTGTTTACAAAAAATATGCGATCGCCCGGTTTTAAAATGCTCTTGTTTACAAAAAATATGCGATCGCCCGGTTTTAAAATGCTCTCAGGATCGAACGGTACATAGCCTGCCTCTTTACAAGCACTTACTGCAAACTGTACAAATTCTCTTTCGGTTTTTGTCTGATTGAGAAATGTCTTGTAGTCACCGGCAAAAGCAGAAATTCTGTCAAGCTCGTCATCATCTGTTTTTGCATATGCATGAGGAAATTTCCAGGTGAGTTCCTCCATGCGTTTTTTTGTCTGTTCATTTTCCATTGCTTTTTCTCACTTTAAGTTTCTGAAGAATAACTTCATGTTTACGTTTAACTGTTTTACATATTATAACCACTGGGCGTATTTTCGGTTGAATTTACCTGTCTCTGCCAAAAAAGATTTGATTTATCTTAACAGTACCGAATGACACTCCGTACATTTAATCATCAGAGGAGAATTGTTTTAACCCCTTGTTTTTTCTGTATCTCAAATTTTGAATCAAGTCCTGTTTAAAGTATTTACAAAAATATGAAAATTTGATAGTTGTAACGCTTTAAATAAATTTGTATAATATATCGCCCTGTTGCTTTTTTGCGGCAGGTATCTTTTATTTTTAACAGGGGAGCCGGAGACGGGAATCTTTTTTCCCTGAGGCGTTATCACCCTAAACACAGGAAATAATAATGGCTAAAAAAGTCCAAGCTTATATCAAGCTTCAGGTAAAGGCCGGTATGGCCAATCCTTCACCACCTGTTGGTCCAGCTCTTGGTCAGCACGGTGTTAATATCATGGAATTCTGTAAGGCATTTAACGCTAAGACCGACAAACTCGAAAAAGGTTCACCGGTTCCAGTAGTTATTACCGTTTACAGTGACCGTTCATTTACCTTTATAACCAAGACCCCTCCTGCAACCTTCCTTATCAAGAAGGCTGCCAAGATTGAACACGGTTCAGCAAATGCGCTTACCACCAAGGTTGGCAAGGTAACACGTGCCCAGCTTGAAGAAATTGCCAAGCTGAAGGAGCCGGACATGACCGGAGCAGATGTGGACGCTAATGTACGCACACTGGCCGGAAGTGCACGTTCTATGGGTATAGTGGTAGAGGAGTAAAGAAAATGGCAAAGATTTCAAAGCGCATGAAGGCAATCAGGAGCGCTGTTGATTGCAAGAAGCTTTATACCCCTACCGAAGCTTTTGAGGTTTTCAAGAAGCTCGTTGCTGATGCAAGCACCAATGTTAAATTTGTTCAGAGCGTTGACGTTGATATCAATCTGGGTATTGATGTTCGCAAATCTGATCAGAATGTGAGAGGTGCAATCGTTCTTCCTAACGGTACCGGCAGAACTGTAAGAGTTGCCGTATTCACACAGGGTGACAATGCTGAAAAGGCAAAGGCAGCCGGTGCTGATCTGGTAGGAATGGATGAGCTTGCAAAGGAAGTCAAGGCAGGCAATCTGAACTTCGACACTGTTATCGCATCTCCTGATGCCATGAGAGTAGTTGGTCAGTTAGGTCAGATCCTCGGTCCAAGAGGTCTGATGCCGAATCCTAAGGACGGAACAGTAACTCCTGATATCGAGGCTGCCGTCAAGAAGGCCAAGGCAGGTCAGGTTCGCTATCGTAACGACAAGTGCGGTATCGTTCACACCACCCTGGGCAAGGTTGATTTCGAACCTGTCAAGCTCAAGGAGAATCTTGAGGCTCTGGTTGCTACAATCAAGAAGCAGAAGCCTGCAAGTGCCAAGGGTACCTTCATCAAGAAGATCTGCGTATCCACCACAATGGGTCCTGGTCTGACTCTTGATCTCAATACTATTGAGGACAAGGCCGGTGCCTAAAGTTTTTTTGCGGGTGTTTTCTCAAAAACATCCGTTTGGTTGGGAGTTTGTCTCCTGTCCAAGACCGTAGGGGAGCAATCTTAAAAATCCTACGTAGACGGTCAAACACCAGCTGAAAGTTATCTTTCTTCTGGATTTTGTTACCGATGGACCCGAAAGGGTGTAATTAACGCCGGTCATTCCGGCTTTTAATGGAGTATAGCCAATGGCTTTAAATCTCGAAGACAAACAAGCGATTGTTTCAGAGGTGAGCGAAGCTGCCAAAGGCGCACTGTCTGCAGTCGTAGCTGATTCACGCGGCGTAGAGTCTGTAAAGATGGATGCTTTACGTAAGATGGGTCGTGAAGCAGGTGTTTATATGCGTGTTGTACGCAACACTCTTCTTGCAAGAGCTGTTGAGGGCACCCAGTTTGAATGCCTCAAAGATGTTTTCACCGGTCCTACCATTATTGCTTTTTCTAACGAACATCCTGGTGCAGCTGCACGTATTTTCAAGGAATTCGCCAAGAAAGAGGATAAGTTCAGCGTAAAGGGTTGTGCGTTCGAAGGTGAGTTTATCCCTGCTGAGCAGCTTGATCGTTTAGCTACATTGCCAACTCTCGAAGAGGCTCTGGCCCAGTTGATGATGACAATGAAGGAAGCTGCCGCCGGCAAGCTGGTACGCACCCTTGCTGCTGTTGCCGATCAGAAGGGCGAACAGCCTGCTGCTTAATGCAATTAGTGTTTGTTTATAAAATTTATTTATTTTTAAGGTATAGAAGAAAATGGCTTTAACTAAAGAAGAAATTATCGAAGCAGTTGCCTCCATGTCTGTTATGGAAGTTACCGAGCTGGTAAAGGCAATGGAAGAGAAGTTTGGCGTATCTGCTGCTGCCGCTGTTGTTGCAGGTCCAGCTGCCGCCGGCGAAGCTGCTGAAGAAAAGACTGAATTCAATGTAGTTCTCAAGAACGTAGGTGCCAACAAGATTGCTGTTATCAAGGCAGTTCGTGCAGCTACCGGTCTTGGCCTTAAGGAAGCTAAGGATCTCGTTGAGGCAGCTCCATCCAAGGTTAAGGAAGACCTTCCTAAGGCTGATGCTGAGGCTCTTAAGAAGTCTCTCGAAGAAGCCGGTGCAGAAGTTGAGCTTCAGTAATTTTTCGATAGGTTTTATCGCCTTTGCCTGAAAATAATCAGGCTGGCTGGTGGATTTTGGTTCACCAGCCTTTTTCACTGTATTGAACATTGCTAATTGGCTACGAATTACCAATGTTCAGTCGTGAACGGCAAGTCAGCTGTTCATCATTGACGCATGCGTTCGCATGTTTTTAAAGATTGTCCCTGCAGGGACTTGGGTCACTTTTCAACTAACTAATGCTGAGGAACCCCATGGTTTACTCTTATACTGAGAAAAAACGTATTCGTAAAGACTTCGGCAAGCGCGAACACCTTATGGAAACGCCTTACCTTCTGTCTATTCAGGTTGATTCATTCAAGCAGTTCTTGGAATCCGGCGACAATTCAGGTGGCGATTACGGTCTTGCTGCAGCATTTCGCAGCATTTTCCCTATTGAAAGCACCAACGGTCTTGCAAAGCTGGATTATGTAAGCCACAGGCTGGACGAACCTCCTTTTACTGTCGAGGAATGCCAGATCCGTGAAAAGACCTATGCCTCCCCTCTGAGAGTAACTCTCAGTCTTGCTCTGACCAACAAGGATACCGGCAAGACCGAGGTTAAGGTAAAAGAGGTTTACATGGGCGATATCCCGTGCATGACTGATAATGGAACCTTTATCTTCAATGGTACCGAGAGAGTTATTGTTTCTCAGCTCCACCGTTCTCCTGGTGTGTTCTTCGACTGTGATGACGGCAAGACTCATTCAGGAAAGAAACTGTACAGTGCCCGTATAATTCCGATGCGCGGTTCATGGCTGGACTTCGAATTTGATATCAAGGATCAGGTTTTTGTCCGTATCGATCGCCGCCGCAAGATGTATGCGACCGTGCTTCTTCATGCTCTCAAGTTCTCTGACGAGGAAATCCTCCGTCTTTTCTATGAAACTACAGACATTGAATTCAAGGACGGCAAGGTTTTCACCCATGAATCCCTGGAAAGTCTCCGCGGACGAATCTTCAAGGAGGATGTGGTAATAGGCGGGGAGGTCATCGTTAAAAAAGACAAGCCTATCAATGACCGTATAGGAAGAAAACTGCTCAAGGCACTTGCCGACAGCGGGCAGGGAGATATGCTTGAGGCCTCAATAGAATCCATCCTGGACAAGATTGTTGCCTGCGACTACCAGGACAAAAATACCGGTGAACTTATTATTCAGGCCAATCAGCTCCTTAACGAGGAAAATCTGCGCAAGCTGCTCGAGGCAGGCTACAGCAGTGTCGAGGTTATAAAGACCAATGATGTGGACAACGGTGCGTATATTGCCAATACTCTTCGTGCCGATCCGGCCAGAACCTATGTTGATGCCCTGTTTGAAATCAACCGCATGATGCGTCCTGGCGAGCCTCCTACAGTTGAATCATCCGAGAAGCTTTTCGGTGATATTTTCTTCAAGGAGGACAAGTATGATCTTTCGTCCGTTGGAAGAATGAAGTTCAACAGCAGACTCGATCCTGATCAGAATCTCGGAACAGGCGGTGTCCTGACCCGTGATGACATCGTTGCCGTAATGAAGCAGTTTATCAAGATCCGTAACGGCAAGGACAAGGTTGATGATATCGACCATCTTGGCAATCGTCGTATCCGTTCTGTTGGCGAAATGGCGGAAAACCAGTTCAGAATCGGACTGGATCGTGTCCGCCGTGCTGTCAAGGAACGTTTCAACATGGGCGATCTGGAATCTCTTGATCCTTCAGATCTCATCAATCCGAAGCCTATTTCTGCAACTCTCAAGGAGTTCTTCGGTTCCAGCCAGCTGTCACAGTTTATGGATCAGAACAATCCGCTTTCTGAGATTACTCACAAGCGTCGTATTTCCGCTCTCGGTCCCGGCGGTCTGACCCGTGAGCGTGCAGGCTTCGAGGTTCGAGACGTTCATCCTACTCATTACGGCCGTCTATGTCCGATCGAGACTCCTGAAGGTCCGAATATCGGTCTTATCAACTCTCTGGCTATTTTTGCCCGCTGCAATTCCTACGGCTTCCTTGAGACCCCGTATCGTCGCGTGGTTAACGGCATTGTTACTGAAGAGGTTGACTACCTTTCTGCCATTGACGAGGCCGGTCATGTTATAGCCCAGGCAAATGTTGCTGTTGATGAGAAGACTCATGCACTTGTCGGCGATATGATAGCTTGCCGTCAGAACGGCGAATCATGCTACATGTCGGCATCAGACATTGATTACATGGATATTTCTCCGCAGCAGGTTGTTTCCGTTGCCGCAGCTCTGATTCCGTTCCTTGAGCATGACGATGCCAACCGTGCTCTGATGGGATCAAACATGCAGAGACAGGCTGTTCCTACTCTGGTAGCGGAAAAGCCGCTGGTTGGTACCGGTATTGAGCGAGCCGTTGCAGTTGACTCCGGTGTAACCATCATTGCAAAGCGCGGCGGTGTTGTTGATTTTGTGGATGCATCCCGAATTGTTATCAAGGTTAACGAGGATGAACTGGTAGCCGGTGAGGCCGGAATTGATATCTATAATCTGACCAAGTACAAGCGTTCCAACCAGAATACGTGTATCAACCAGGTTCCTTGCGTTGATGTGAAGGAACTGGTCAAGGCAGGTGACGTGCTGGCTGATGGTCCTTCAACCGATCTCGGTGAGCTTGCTCTAGGTCAGAACATGCGTATCGCCTTCATGCCGTGGAACGGCTACAACTATGAGGATTCCATCATGGTTTCCGAAAAGGTTGCACAGGATGACCGCCTGACTACAGTTCATATCCAGGAACTTACCTGTATTGCCCGTGAGACCAAGCTGGGCAATGAGGAAATAACTGCCGATATTCCGAATGTAAGCGAGTCCGCACTGTCCAAGCTTGATAACTCCGGTATTGTTTATGTCGGTGCCGAGGTTAAGGGCGGTGATATTCTGGTTGGCAAGGTTACTCCTAAGGGAGAGTCACAGCAGAGTCCTGAAGAGAAGCTTCTCAGAGCAATCTTCGGTGAAAAGGCCAACGAGGTTAAGGATTCATCTCTCCGGGTTCCGGGATCTACCTCCGGTACTGTTGTCGATGTTCAGATTTTCACACGTGACGGTATCGAAAAGGATGAAAGAGCAAGAGAAATTGAGGAAGCCCAGCTCAGACAGGTCAAGAAGGATCTGGGAGAGAAGAAGGACATTCTTGAAGCGGCGATCTACAGCCGTGCCAGGAAGGTTCTCGTGGCAGGCGGCATGTCAGCTTCTGCAGTTGCCAAGCTTGCTGACGAGGAACTTCTGACCCAGAGTCTTGAAAACGAGGAGCAGCAGTCCAATCTGGAGGATCTGGCACGCGAATTCGAGAAGATGGAGGACGACTACAACAAGCAGTACGAGGCCAAGCGCATCAAGATCACCCAGGGCGATGAAATGCCTCCTGCCTTCCTCAAGATTGTTAAGGTTTATCTTGCCGTCAAGAGAAGAATACAGCCTGGCGACAAGCTGGCAGGACGTCACGGTAACAAGGGTGTTATCTCCAAGATTTGTCCGATTGAGGATATGCCGTATGACAAGGACGGAAATCCGGTTGATATGGTGCTGAACCCTCTCGGCGTGCCTTCTCGTATGAACATCGGTCAGGTTCTCGAGGTTCATCTCGGTATGGCCGCCCGCGGTATCGGCGAGAAGATTAATGCCATGATCAAGGAACAGAAATCCCTGGCAGAGCAGAGAGAGTTCCTGCAGAAGGTTTATGACCTGGGCGGATGCAGACAGAAGGTTGACATTGCCGCCATGACTGATGACGAGGTCAGGATCCTGGCCGGAAATCTCCGCAGAGGTCTGCCTGTTGCCACACCTGTATTCGACGGTGCTGAAGAAAAGTCAATCAAGGAACTTCTGAAACTGGCAGATCTTCCTGAATCAGGTCAGATTACTCTGTATGACGGACGTACCGGTCTGCCGTTTGAGCGCAAGGTTACGGTTGGTGTCATGTACATGCTCAAGCTCAACCACCTGGTTGATGACAAGATGCATGCCCGTTCAACCGGCTCATACAGCCTTGTTACCCAGCAGCCGCTCGGCGGTAAGGCACAGCTCGGCGGTCAGCGTTTCGGTGAAATGGAAGTGTGGGCTCTTGAAGCATATGGTGCAGCCTATACTCTTCAGGAAATACTTACCGTCAAGTCTGATGATGTCAACGGTCGTACCAAAATGTACAAGAATATCGTTGAGGGCAATCATTATATGGAGGCCGGCATACCGGAGTCCTTCAATGTTCTCCTCAAGGAAATCCGTTCACTTGGTATTGATGTGGATCTCGGATAGTCCTTATCTGGTTTAGACAGTTTCGCCGGCTGTCTCCGCGGCCGGTTTGTATATCAACCTTTTTATGGGAAGATAAACGTGATAGAAAAAAATTTAGTTAAAAGTTTCAGAAAGAATCAGGGCAAGATCGACGAGTTCGATTTTATTAAAATTTCTCTGGCATC
>JAEEGF010333814.1_pt1 | contig 24951 bp, 18 predicted proteins | sample 9134171 | NCBI WGS metagenome assembly JAEEGF01 (sample SAMN16246542, study PRJNA631951) | gut metagenome | biome: gut microbiome; feature: rumen; material: AP-attached | host: Bos | place: Iran: Karaj | collected 2018-10 | reverse complement strand
AAGAATGCACACGCACACAGCGGCATGAGCATGCTGCGCTCGCTTGCCGACGACAAGCCTCTCAACGCATGGCTCAACGAAGATATCTTCCCTGTGGAGGCAAAGCTCACCGGCGACGACATCTACTGGGCAAGCCAGCTGTCGGTACTCGAATACCTCACCAGTGGCATCACTGCCTGCTTCGATATGTATATGGAGCAGGAGTGGGTGGCTAAGGCCATGGACGACATGGGATTCCGCTGTGTACAGACAGGCGGTGTGAACGACTTCTCAAAGGATGTGCGCTGGATAGACTATATGTATAACAATTACAACAAGCCGGGTTCGCTGCAGTCTTATCAGCTGGGTTTCCATGCTGAATACACGACTAACATGGAAAACCTGAAGGCCATTGCCTCTGTAGTACAGAAGAACAAGGCTCCGCTATATGTGCATGCCTGTGAGACGGAGGCTGAGGTAAAGGGCTGTGTGGAGCGTTATGGCAAGACGCCGGTGACATTCCTCGACTCGCTCGGCATGTTCGACTACGGCGGTGGCATATACCACGGCGTATGGATGAGTGAGGAGGATTACGACACCATGAAGCGCCGCGGACTGTATATAGTCACCAACCCTGGCAGCAATACCAAGCTGGCATCGGGCATAGCACCGATAAGCGAATACCTGAAGCGCGGCATAACGGTGGCGATAGGCACTGACGGTCCGGCTTCAAACAACTGTCTTGACTTCTTCCGCGAGATGTTCCTCGTAGCCGGTCTTGCCAAACTGCGCAACAACGATGCTGCGGCCCTTGACGCCCGTGAGGTGCTGAAGATGGCTACGGTAAACGGTGCCAAGGCTATGCATCTTGACGACTGCGACGTGCTTGCCAAGGGCAAGAAGGCTGACATCATCATGATAGACTTAATGCAGCCTAACATGCAGCCGATAAACAATATCGAGAAGAACCTCGTATATTCCGGCAGCAAGCAAAACGTGAAGATGACGATGATTGATGGTAAGATTCTATATCAAGACGGAAAGTTCTGTAACGGAATAAATCCTGAGAACATATATAATAAGGTGGAAAAAATAAAACAAGCTCATGTATAAATATCTCTATAAGGCCAGTCAGTGGCTTTCTACCTACACTTCGTGGTTTATCATTGCCGTGGCAGTGATAACCTATATCGTTCCGCAGCTGTTCACATGGGTGCATGGCACTACACAGTCGTGCATACTCGGATTCATCATGCTCACCATGGGGCTCACGCTGACCATGCAGGACATGCGCGTGCTTGCAGCCCGTCCGTGGGACATCCTCATCGGCACTTGCGCGCAGTTCACGCTCATGCCACTTATTGCATGGAGCCTCACCATAGGCGTGGGCTACCTCGGCATCACCATTCCTAAACCAGTAATAGTGGGCATCATTCTCGTAGGCTGCTGCCCGGGAGGTGTGTCAAGCAACATCATGTCTTACCTCTGCCGTGGCGACGTGGCATTCTCCGTGGGCATGACGACGGCTTCCACGCTGCTGGCACCTATCATGACGCCGCTGCTCGTGCTGTGGCTTGCCGGCGAACAAGTAGAGGTTGACGCCCTGGGCATGTTCCTCAACATCCTCATCGTCACGCTGCTGCCCGTCACGGTAGGTTTCTTTGCCAACCTGTTCTTTGGCAAGAACGACGGTTTCAAGAAAGCACAGGCAGTGATGCCTGCCTTCAGCGTACTGGGACTCGCCTGCATCGTGGGCGGAGTGATAGCTGCAGTTCACGACAAACTGCTGATGGAGGGACTGATGTTCTTCCTAACTGTCTTTGCCGTAGTGCTGTGCCACAACTCGCTGGGCTATCTCACAGGCTACAGCGTGGGTAAGCTCTTCAACTTCTCGAAAGCGAAAAACCGCACCATATCTATAGAGGTAGGCATGCAGAACGCCGGACTTGCCACCGTCCTGGCATCCACGTTCTTCGCCGTATCATGCCCTCTGGCAGTGATACCCGCCGCAGTAAGCTGTGCATGGCACTCCATCTCAGGCACCATCCTCGCCACATGGTTTCGCAGTCGCGATGACAAGTAAAAGGGCTTTTTCGTGACACTTTGATTTTTCCAACCTCGATTTCCTTGCGATAAAATCCAGCGACGGGCAATTATTCTCAAAATCGGGCAAAATTTCGATTGTTGTAACTTGTTGATAATCAATAACGGCATTTCTGCAGTCATTGTAAAAGCTATCAAATTACGTTGTAAAAGCACCCGTTTTACGTTATAAAAGCATACATATTGCGTTGTTAAAGCATAGCTTTCACAATGTAAAAGCTATCATATTACACCCTGAAAGCTATGCTTTAACACCTCAAGAGCTGTTTTCACCCCTAAAAAGGCATATAAGAGTGCCGTCAGAAACTCTATTTTGAGTTTTCTGACGGCACTTTCCATTTTGACACTTTGATAACTAAGACATGCTTTTACTTGTCAAAGTGTCAAAAGCCAGGTATGTGCTTATCACGACAATTGGTAGCCATGTCCCCCGCACAATAATTGTTAAAAAAGGAGGTGCAAGGTGAGAAAGATTTTGCTATTAATGATTTTATTGCTAACTTTGTTACATATCAGAAAACTACTGTCCTATAGGAGAATTGATGATTATAAAGAAAACGGATTATGCTAAAAAAGAAAAGACAGACAGACAGCCCCTTACTTGTCACTGCAATGATTGTTCTGGTGACGGTTGTAATAAGTGCATGTCAAAATGAATACCATCTATATCAGAGGCATTTCAAAATAGAGGAAATCCACATGACACGTGTCTCTATTGATAGTTTCCCAGCAGATCCTGCGGTGATGTATCTTATAGAATCCGCTCTTTCCGACTGTCCTCCAGAGACAATAAAATCAGATGGAAAAGCACGAGGATATCCTCCCTATGCAGGAGGATCTGTTGACACTATAATAAGTGTAGAATTCACACATTAATGCGCACAGATTCTTGCTCTGGCAAGCGTCACCCTACGGGATGCCGAGCGTTCACGAAACACCATCCGAAAGCTATTCGTCTTCGTTTTCGTCTTTGCCAGGTGCTTTATACACTGGTTAGCAGGAAAGTCATGTATAATGGCATGGTTAGCAGGCGTTCTTTCCTCCCGATGTTGTAGTCGCCAAGTTTAATGGCACTTGTAATGTGATATTTCTCGGGATGATTAAGGACGGTACGCAGCGACTTCGCATTACCTGTAGTAGCTTTACACTCTACCGGTATGCACTTACCGTTGTGTCGGATGAGAAAATCTAGTTCTACACCACCATTCTTGTGGAAGAAATAAAGTTTGCGCCCCATCTTTCCAAAGATGTCTGCCACGAGGTTTTCCGTAATGGCTCCGTTGTAGCTGAGCAAGTCACCCTGCAGTATGCTTGCCTGCGTACCATCTTCCAACATTGATACAAGCAAGCCGACGTCTGCCATATATACCTTGAATTCACTCTGGACTCTGTGACCGTCAAGTGGCAACTCTGTTATCTCAGTATTGTAACATCTGCGTATAATACCTGCATCCTCTATCCATTGCAGGCTTCCGGCATAGTCTCGTCCCCTGCCTCCCGGTCTTACAACGGAATAGCTGAATTTCTTGTATTCGCGAGCCAACTGTGTTGGTATTGAGTCAAAGCACTCTCTTATGCGCGACTTGTCTGTTGTGGATGCATACTTTACCATGTCTGATTTGTATTCATCCACAATCCTTTTCTGCACTTTAAGTACCTTGCTTATCTGTTTAGTTTCAATAAAGGTCTTCACCACTTCTGGCATACCTCCAACAACTATATATTGGTAGAGCAATTCGCGAAAGCGATAGTGCAACGCTTCATCAACGGGAGTTTCCTTCTCAAGACACTCCTTGAGATATTCCAGATGCATTTTCTTTATACCATTAGCCCACAGCCATTCTTCAAAATCCATAGGAAACATATTTACAATGTCTTCAAATCCCACGGGGATAGAGGCAGCCTCTTCCTCTTTCCTCTCTTCTGCAGTTTTGTATCCGTTTACTCCAAGCAAAGAACCGGTACATATCACTTCGTACCTTCCATCCAAATGGAAATACTTTAGCGAACCTCTTGCACGTGGACAATCCTGTATCTCGTCAAATACGAAACAAGTTTCTCCTGCCACCACTTCTATATCGGGCATAGCAGCAGTGATGCGCATCACTATGGAGCTTACTTCCAGGTTAGGAGTAAAGAACAGCTTGTAGTCAGGATGTTCTCTAAAGTCCAGATACACCACATGCTTAAAGTGGCTGCGTGCAAAATCCATCACGCTACTTGTCTTGCCGCATTGGCGCACACCTTTTACTACAAGTGGCTTGTGAGAGGTGTCTTTCAACCATGTCTGAAGTATATTTTCTATCTTCCTTTTATACATAAATACACATTTTAATACCGACTTTTGATGCAAAGTTATACATTTTAATACCGACTTTTGATGCAAAGTTACACATTTTCTTTTAATTTGCATCATGCAGTGAGTATAAATGATGAAAAATTAAATCAGTTTAACCTTTGTCTGTCCCGTCACAACTACTTTCTTTTTGAATAACAAAACGAAAATCGTCCGATATGCCTACTATCTTTCTGACGAATCCCCATTGTCTTTTGAAGATTCATTAGTTGGAAATTCTACAAAGGGATGCTGGTTGATATTAAACAGAAATGATATTGTTAATGGAGTAAAGCAACGCGATGGAGGAGAACTGAGGATATTCACATTGAACGAACATGAGTTTTCCATTGGCAATTCCCCTGAATATCAAATGAAACTTACAGCAGAACCATTAGAGTAAACAAGAAAATAGTAATGTATATTCCCTCCAACCGCACTCCCTCCGGTTGGAGGGAAATTCCAAGCCAAACATTATCATGCGAAGAATACTTTTACTCGCTGTCATTACGTTGATGGCGATATTACCCTTGTGCGCCCAATATAGCGAACCTCGATCACGTGACCATCCCATAATCATAATGCTTATGTAATAGGCTCAGACCTCCTCTTAAACGTATGTGCTGAATATTGCCGCTGGTCGTCAGGTCTTTCGCACAATAATTGTTAAAAAAGGAGGTGTAAGGTAAAAAAATCTTTGTGTTTTGCATTTCTTTTGCTAACTTTGTTGTCTGTAATATTTATGCACACCTACTTAACAAATTAGAATATGAAAAAAACTATCACATTACTAACTACAATCCTATTACTTATATGTACGGATGCAATTGCACAAGGAATAGTCGGGAAATGGAAATGTTCCACCGATTTGTTTTCTGCACTTAATCTAAATTATTCCAAACAATCTGGTAAATGGATATTTAAAAAAGATGGAACTTGTTCCCTAAAAATATACTGCAAGGGAATTTCAATACCCGAACAGAACTTATTTATACCAAATCAGACGTTGGATATAAATGTAAAAGGTAAATATACAATAAAAGATAGTCTGATAACTACGGAGTTTGTGTTAGATGATATCAATTGCCAAGCAAATACCGACATAAAAAACCCAGACTATCTTAAACTCAACAATGCTGATAATGATGAGAAACTATTATCAATGATAGAAACCGAATATGACGGTAAGAGGAACCATTTGTATTTATATGAAAAGACAATAGAACAGGATCTCATTAGTTTTCTAAATTGGAAAAATATAATTTTTTATATAGAAAATGATAAAATGTTCATAGATCACAAACTACTATTGAACAAGTAAAATAATTTATCATTATCCATTTATTCCAAAAACCTGAAGAATTGAAAGAAGGAGAAATTGTAAATTTGATGTAACTCTAATAAAATGAGACATTATATATTTATCATATTATTGCAAGTGTGTTGTTACTCTTGTGCCCAACAAAAAGTAAGCATTAATCAGCTCATTGGAACAAAATGGAGCATAAAGTCATCACAAGATATGAAACTAACGATAGAATTCCACAAAGATTATTATACAGAAATCGCTTATGTTGCTTTTCTTGGAGATACTATTAGTTCAAAACGTGAATACTACTTATCCAACGAGATTCCGACAGTTTTTGATAAAAAACAAAAAAGTAAAAACGAAGGAATGTATATAGTTGGAAAAACAGAATCGCATGAACATATGTGGTATTATACAATAATTAGTTTTACACCACAGAAAATGTTATTATTTGAAAAAGCTCCGGAACTTAAAGAAGGAGAAATTGCAATAGGAGGACAACCACATGATATTACCTGGATACTAGAACGAATAGAGGAATAATGTAATAACCTTTTTCCCTCCAACCGCACTTCCTGCGGTTGGAGGGAAATCAAATCAAAACATTATCATGCGAAGAATACTTTTCTGACAATATAGACTATAGTCTTACGGTAACAATTATAGTACGTCAGAAAACTACTGTCCTATAGGAGAATTGATGATTATAAAGAAAACGGATTATGGAAAAAAGGAAAAAAGAGACAAGTCGTTCCCTGCTTGCCACTGCAATGATTGTTCTGGTGATGGTTGTAGTAAGTGCATGTCAAAATGAATACTACTATGTTGTCACAAACTTTAAAATAGAGAAGGTGTATCTGACTCCCATAACTATAGATGGGTTCCCTGCTGACGAAGCGAAGTTGTATCTTATGGAAGTGGCATTCTCTGATTGCCCTCCCGACTCTTTCGTGGCCGGTGAATTAAGGGGAATACGCATATACTCGCACGGTTCTATTGATACGGTAACACGAGTTAAGTTTACTCATGATGGCTTAATCGTTCATCCCAAACAATTACATTGGGAAGAAAACGAGAAACATCATATTTCGCAAAGGGATTTTAGCGAAATTGAATCGACAGAATCACCTTTATGCAACAACATCGACACTCTTGATGCATGGATGTATATTCAGGAAGAAGGCATTGATAAAGTCCGTCCTGTTTTTTACTCAACGGATTATGAACTACTATGCGGTCATCTAATGTCAATCTCCGACGACGATATGGTTCCATGTCGCTATGACAGTAGTTACTATTGTTCTTCAACTTTTCTTGTAGCTTTTGACAGTAATTCCTCATTGCCAAATGATGGATATGTAAAATTTAGAAAGAGGAAGGTCAAGATAGAAATAAAGGATAAACCATTAAAATTCAAACTCAAGGGTACTATTCAACATTATATACCTTCAACAGATTATTATGAGAACAGATACAAATAAAATTATGAATACCAAAACAAACACTATCATGCGAAGAATACTTTTCTGACGATATAGCCCTATATAACAATTAGGGTTAATTATTCTAATTCGTTTCAGAGAATAAACTCACAGAAACAAATTACGGTGAAATGTGAACCATCTGTGTAATCAGTCTTCGTGTTAGTTCCTGTTCCGTAAAAATCCGTGTTATCAGTGTCATCTGTGGTTATTATAACGACTTGCGAAACATGAATTATGTAATTCATGTTTCGCAAATTATTACGGCTGCAAAGCAACCTGAGAGTATGTGGAAGTTGAATAGTGTAATGTAAACCTAATGACCTAATCCAGTTCCAGCTGCATGGCGTTTTTGAACGAGGCAAAATCTTTGTTTGTTTCCACGAGCTTGTCAAGAAATTCGCGTGGGGAGAGCTTGCGTACAATCTCCGACTGCTTGGCAAGACGTAGCGAAATCTTGACATTACCATTGTGAAGGTATTTTGCCATGGTTACCTGTATGCGAGGCAATATAGCATTGATATCGTTCAGTAATATGGTATTCTCTATCACCGCCTCGATATTAGGAAATTCAGTGATACCTAATCTTACGTTTTGCATGCGCTTGGCAAGGGCACTGTAGTTCTTGCTTTGCGCCATACGGTTACACATGGCAAGCCATTCGCGGTGTGCATCGTCCACGCTGAAAGTCTCTCTCTCCGTAGCAGCATTGCCAAGACTGAGGTTCTCCTCAGGCTTGTTCTCTGCCTTAGGGTCGCGCATGATATCCTTGAATGAAGCGCCGATGCTACCAAGCTTGATGCGTGGAATAGCCGTAGGCTTTGCTGTGGTTGTAGCACTTGCGTTGATGCTTGTTGTGCTGCTTATATTACTACTTGCACTACTAGTACTACTTGGCTTGTTTACCGTGGTGTTTGCTTTCGCTTCATTTGCAGAGGCATTACCGGTCGTGGCCACCTGTGCTGCCACTGATGACCGGACCTCTTCAAATGCTTTTTTGAACAGGGATTTTAAACGCTTACAGGGCCTACGCCCGGCACTGTCATCGTCATCTTCAGGTTGGGTGATCTGTGCCACCTGTATCAGGGCAAGTTCGCAAAGCAGACGCTTGTTGCTTGACTGACGGTAGCTAAGGTCGCACTGGTTAAGTATCTTCAGCGCTTTATAAAGGAATGCAGGTTTGCATTTTTGTGCCTGCTCTGCATACTTCTTACGCTGTGCATCGCTCGATTCTATGAGTTCTGTCGTCTCTGGATTAGTGGCCATGAGTACGCTGCGTACATGGTTAGAGAGACCGTTGATCATGTGTCCGGCATCAAAGCCACGCGACAGTATGCTGTTGACAATTAGCATGATGTCGCTCACCTTGTTTTCAAGCGAAAGGTCAATGATGCGGAAGTAGTTCTCATCATCAAGTATGTTAAGGTCCTCGCGCACCTTCTGATACGTGATGTTGCCCTGGCAGAAAGAAGCTACCTGGTCGAATATAGACAATGCATCGCGCATACCGCCGTCAGCCTTCTCTGCTATTACGTTGAGGGCTTCCTCCTCGTATGTGATGTTTTCCTTCTCGGCAACATTCTTGAGGTGGTTTATTATGCCCTGTACGCTCATGCGCTCGAAGTCATATATCTGACATCGGGAAATGATGGTAGGCAGGATCTTGTGCTTCTCAGTGGTTGCAAGAATGAAGATAACGTGGGCAGGCGGTTCCTCCAACGTCTTCAGAAAGGCATTGAAGGCTTGTGACGAAAGCATGTGAACCTCATCAATGATGAAAACCTTGTATTTGCCGGTCTGAGGTGGTATGCGTGTCTGCTCCATCAGAGCCTTGATGTGTTCCACGCCATTGTTGGATGCAGCATCAAGTTCAAAGATGTTGAGCGAACGTCCCTCGTTGAAAGCCTTGCAACTCTCGCATTCACCGCAGGCATCGCCCGTGGATGTAGGATTCTGGCAGTTTATTACCTTTGCGAATATTCGTGCACAAGTAGTCTTGCCTACACCACGCGGACCGCAAAACAGGTAGGCGTGTGCAAGCTTTCCCGTTGCCACGGCATTTTTCAGGGTGGTGGTCAGTGCAGTCTGTCCCACTACGCTGTCGAATGTCATAGGACGGTATTTGCGCGCAGAAACGATGTATTCCATGTCTTTATTTAATAATGTATGGTGTATTCTTTAATTCTATAGTTCGTGACTTTCCGTTGTATGTTATTGCAGCATGCTTTGTGACAGAGCCGTTTCTGTTCCTTATGACAGCCTTTGTCACCTTGCCGTTGTTCCATGCAATATCGACGACTATGCCACCACGGGCGCACAGACCTTTCACTTCGCCTTTAGACCATGCGGAGGGTAGGGCAGGCAGTAATGCTATGTTGCTGCAGTTGCCGTCATAGTCTGATTGCAGTAACATCTCTGCCACTCCGGCAGTACCGCCGAAGTTTCCGTCAATCTGGAAAGGAGGATGTGCATCCAGCATGTTAGGGAATGTTCCACCGCCCAGATGAGCGTCAGTCCCCTTGTAATCCATTGGCGAGACATAGTTCAGGAGTTTCCTGTATATATGGTATGCATTTTCACCGTCACGAAGGCGGGCATATAGATTCACACGCCATCCCGTGCTCCATCCGGTAGTCTTGTCGCCCTTAATCTCGAGAGTCTTGGCAGCAGCCTTTTCAGTGCCCATGGGCAAGTGGCCGGGATAGATGTGGAAAAGATGAGACTGATGGCGATGTTGTGGGTCTCTGTCGTTCCAATCGTGATACCATTCCAGTAAACCACCCGTCTTGCTTACTTTGTAAGGATGCAACCGTTGCAGTGCGAAACTCACCGAGTCAACGAATTGAGACTCATTGCCGATAATCCTTGCAGCCTCTTGGGCATCGGTAAGGCATTCACGTATGAAAGCCATGTCGGCAGCGCCGCCATAGAATGTAGAACCTACGAAGCCGTTGTCAAGCTTATACTGGTTTTCAGGCGATGTGCATGGCATAGTGATAAGTTCGCCATTCTTCTCCGTAAGCCAGTTGAGGCAGAACTCCGCAGCTCCCTTGAGAGTAGGGAATACCTTACGTAGGTAATCTTTGTCGAGTGAGAAGAGATAGTGCTCCCACAAGTGAGTGGAAAGCCATGCTCCGCCCATGTTCCACGTAGCCCATGATGTGTTGCCTACACCACGACCTACGGGATTGGTGGCAGCCCAGATGTCAGAATTATGGCCGGCACACCATCCGCGTTCTACGCCGTAGTAGCGCTGAGCCGTTTCCCTTCCGGAAGCAGTCAGCGACTGTATGAAGTCGAGCAGTGGCTGGTGCATTTCCGAGAGGTTTGTTGACTCAGCCAACCAATAGTTCTCCTCCAGGTTTATATTAGTGGTATAGTTTGCACTCCATGGTGGCGTGACACTCTCGTTCCATAATCCCTGCAGGTTTGCCGGTACTCCTTTGGTGCGAGAGCATGAGACGAGCAGGTATCTGCCATATTGGAAATACAGAGCCTCCAATTCAGGGTTGGGCTCGTTGTCGTCGGTATATCGCATCAGCTGAACGTCGGTAGGTAATGCCGCTATACTGTCGGCAGTCTGTCCGAGGTTAAGCTCCATACGGTCGAAAAACATCTTGTGGTCTCTACGTTGCGACTCCCTGATTACGTTGAAAGGAAGAGCACTCACACGACGGTCCCTTCCTTGTGCGATACTTCTGTAGTTTGCACCGTTGGTGGCTGGATTATTGTAGGCACCGTTGAAACTGGTGGCATTTGTAATATATAGAGTTATGGCAGAGCATCCCTCAGCCTTTATCTCGCCGGTTTCGGTAGCAGACACCTTGCCGCCTTCGCCTTTAGCCGTGAGGATAGTCATGAACCGTGTGCCTCGCTCAGGGTCATACAGGGAGTGGATGTCAACATCATTATAATATCCAGGTTCGTCATGATATGCCGCATATCCGCATGATAACAATGATGCTCCATTGCCGGAAGCCGTGGTGGAAGTCTGGTGAGGCAGTTGGGAGTCAAGTCTGAACAGGGCGTTTATGCCATTAGGGTCCGACGTTGTAATCCTTATTGCTATCAGGGAATCGGGTGCAGAGGCAATGTATTGTGTGCATCTCTCATACCCGTCCACGGTGTATAGGGTAGAGCAGAGAGCCTCGGATATATCGAGAGCCCTTGAATAGTTGGCATATCGGGCATTTACCCTGTCAAGGTAGGTAATGGTGAGACTGCCCAGTGGCATGTAAGTCTCGCTATGCGGTCCCTCTATTGCCATGTAGGCACGTTCAGCGCTTTTATAGTCCTCCTTGTCAAGAGCCTCGCGTGTTTTTTTCAAGGCCTCTGCACACTGCTCCCTGGAAGGATGGGTGTCAGCTGCAGACCCATATCCTTCACCTGTCCATAGCGTAATGTCATTAAGAGAAATCCTATCCTGTCGTGTGCCGCCGTAGATTACAGCGCCTTGTGAGCCATTGCCAATGACAAGAGCCTCTTCAAAGTATGTGGCAGGCTTGTCGTAGTGCAGTGCCAACTTATGTTGCGCCATGCATGGAAGAGCCATGATGAGGCAGGCGCAGATGTTTCTTAAATCATAGTTATGCATAGGATGTAGTGTGTAGATGTTCGGAATATTCATGCAAAGATAATAAAATATCTTTGAATGTGAGAAAAACAACGTCTGTTTTATGTTTCTTTTGCATTTCATTTGGCAGTGTCATCGTTTTTTCGTAACTTTGCAACTTTGATTTTTTAGAACAACTTAATTAAGAAAACATACGATATGAAGATATTTGCAGTGGGTATGAACTATGCCCAGCACAATAAAGAGATAACTACTGCGTTATTACAAAAGGGAGTCGGTGATTCTTATGATGACGCAAAGCGTTCGCCAGTGATATTCACAAAGGCAGACTCCTCGCTCCTGAAGGATGGAAAACCATTCTTTGTGCCAGACCATCTCGGCCGAATAGATTATGAAACAGAGGTGGTGGTGCGTATTTGCCGCTTGGGCAAGAGTATTCCAGAGAAGTTTGCCCACAGGTACTATGATGCCGTTACGGTGGGTATAGACTTTACCGCCAGGGATTTGCAGAAGAAACTGCGTGAGGAAGGTCAGCCGTGGGAGATAGCCAAAGGCTTTGACGGGGCTGCAGTGATAGGCGAATGGGTGGAGAAAGATAAGTTCCTTGATGTGCAGGGACTGCATTTCTCGCTCGACGTGAACGGAGAACGCAGGCAAGAGGGATGCACCTCGGATATGCTCTGTACGATAAACCGGCTGATATCCTATATATCGCAGTTCTTTACGCTGAAAACAGGTGACATGTTATATACGGGAACTCCAGTAGGCGTAGGACCAGTGTCAATAGATGATCATCTGGAAGGATATCTTGAGGAAAGGAAAGTGCTCGACTTCTGGTGCAGGTGATATTGGCGAAGTCGAAAACGAAGATGGGATCGAAAACGAAGACAAGAAACGAATGAAGAGAACCATACTGATAATATGTACGATGCTGGTGACGATGCTTATGTCGGCGCAGGATTTCGTTAATCTCTCATCTACCCAGATGAGGATTGACAGCTTATTGCCTGAGTCGTCGCATCTGTTTGTGTTACCGCAAGGTTATCAGGATTCAATATATACAGTAGAACTATTCTATCCGGAATTTAAGCCACTGACGAAGGAAGAGGCGAAAAGCTATGCAAGGATAACAGGTAGCAAGCATGCAAGTGAGATGCCGGTGATGCATTATGATTGTATCAAGGACAGGAAGACTACCATGCTTAGGGTGAAGTTTGCTCCTATAGTAGAGCATAAAGGCAGGTTGTGCTATGTCAGTTCGTACAAACCAAATATAACATCGGTAAAGAAAGAGAACTTGGTAGCCAACAGTAAGGCAGCAACATTGTTTGCAGATGCGGCTGACGATGCAGGAGAAGGCGATGGTGATGACGCTACGGATGCAGAGGGAGAGGTGTATGCGTCAAGTTCGGTTCTGAACTCTGGTAAATGGGCGAAGATAAAGGTCTCTTCTACGGGAATATACCGTCTTACAAGTGATGTGATACGTAAGGCGGGCTTCTCTGATTTGTCGAAGGTTAAGATTTACGGCTATGGTGGCGCACTCGTGCCAGAGCAACTGACGCAGGAGTATCTGAGAGAGTATGATGACCTGAAGGAAGTGGCTACATGTACTGTGGGAGGCGAGAAGTTCTTCTACGCCAAGGGACCTGTTTCATGGTCAGATAAGACAACGACTTTACGTACACGCAATCCATATTCAGACTATGGATGCTATTTCATAACACAGAATGATGATGACGCACTGGCTATCAGTGAGGAGGAACTGTTGGCATTGCAGCAGTCATCGAACAATGCCTACCATTATCTATATGAAAAGGATGGATATGCGTGGGAGCAGATAGGCCGTAACCTCGTAGAGAATGCCTCAATAGTTGCAGGTAAGTCTAAAAACTATGAGATAATAATACCTAAAGGGAATACGAAGGCAGACTTCAGACTCGTGATTACTACGGCAAGCAGTGCAGGCTATAGTGTGAGCATAGATGACAGCGTGTTGGTGACAAACAGCATGAAGTCGGTGTCAGACTACGATAAGGCCGTGTTCCGCACTATGACGTTCTCCTTGAAGGAAAGTGACTTTAAGCGTGCCTCAGTTGACGCCAACGGAAATTATGTGATGCCGATTACGGTGGAATGTACGTCAGGTGGCCCGTTACGCCTGGATTATCTGGCTGCAAGTTTTGCAACACCTGCGGAAGCAGATGCATTGGGCAGCAAATATCCTGTAGCAGAGTATGTGTATAATATTACAAACCAGAACCACCATGCGGATGAACCGGTAGATCTCGTTATAATTATACCGACATCGCAGAATACTCTGGCGCAGGCAGAGCAGATAGCAGATTTGCATCGTACATATGATAATATGAAGGTGCGTATTGTACCTGCCGATGAACTATATAATGAGTTTTCAAGTGGAACGCCAGACGTGTCGGCATACCGTCGCTATTTAAAAATGTTCTATGACAAAGACGATACGGAGGATGCTGCGAAGATGGTGAAATACTGTCTGCTGTTCGGTGACTGCGTGTGGGACAACCGTATGCTGACTTTGCCATCAGCTTCGTATAATCCGGATAATTACTTGCTGGGTTACCAGACAGAGAACTCTTACAATCTGGTGAACTCAATTGTTGGTGACGACTTCATAGGAATATTGCAGGATGGTATGACCATACATGCTGATGGTTTCGCTGACAATGCTATGCAGGTGGATGTCGCTGTGGGACGTTTGCCTGTAGTGGGTAGCACTCAGGCACAGACGGTGGTTGACAAGATCTATGATTATATGACGGCTTCCCCTAGTGGGGCATGGCAGAATGACATTATGTTTATAGGTGACGACGGCGACAACAACAGTCACATGAGAAATATAAACATATGTGCAGATGAGGTGAGGGAAAATGCTCCTGGCTATAGTGTAAAGAAGGTTATGTTTGATGCATATGAGAAGACGAGCACTTCTACAGGTGATCGTTATCCTGATGTGGAGAATATTGTCAGGGCACAGCAGAAGGAAGGCGCACTCATAATGAACTATGGCGGACATGCTACATGGTCAGAACTGGCTCATGAGAAGATCTTGCAGCTGTCGGACTTTGAGACGTTTAGCGGAGATAACTATTCATTGTGGATTACTGCGGCTTGTGAAACAGTACCGTTTTCCTCAACCAATAATACAATAGGTGAGGCAGCCGTGCTCAATGCTGACGGAGGTGCGATAGCATTCATAGGTGCGGTCGGTACGGTATATGAGGAGCTCAATTCCCGACTTAATAGATACCTGATGCGCTATCTCTTGTCATACGACGCAGACGGAAAGCCAATGGCTATCGGTGAAGCGTTGAGGATGGCAAAGAACAGTCTGGTGCGTGGTACTGATACTTCCATAGGTACCGACAACTCGATAAACAAGCACCACTATCATGTGATAGGTGATCCGGCAATGCACCTTGCGTTGCCCGTATATAAGATCGTGATAGATTCGATAGATGGAAAGTCGGTTAGTGATGAGGATGTAGAGGAAGAGATACCTTCTGTCAAGGCAAGCAGTATTGTGCGAGTGATAGGTCATGTTGAGAATATGGCAGGCGAAGAAGTGAAAAACTTCAATGGTACTGCAAACGTGACAGTGAAAGACAGTGAGCAGACTATAGAATGTCGTGGACAGGCTGATGCTAATACTAATTTCGTATATAATGACTATGACGCTAATTTGTTTGTAGGTAAGTGCTCGGTTACGGAAGGTGCTTTCAGTTTGACATTCCGTGTACCTAGAGAGATATACGATGAAGGAGGTACCGGACTTATAACGGTCTATGCGCGTGATCCCGAAAATATGTTGTCGGCAAATGGTGAGACATCAAACTTCTATGCATCAGGATGGGAGAATGTCAGCAACAATATGGTAGGACCTTCGATATCGGCTTATCTGAACTCACCATCGTTTACAAATGGTGGAGATGTCGGAGCAACGCCTTATTTCGTGGCTGAGGTTTCTGATAATGACGGTATAAATGTATCGGATGCTGCCGTGGGACATAACATGGAACTTGTGGTGGACGGTGATGTCTCTATGACATATGATCTTACGCCAAACTTCCAGTTTGACAACGACAGCTATACGAAAGGCCAGACGTACTATGTGTTGCCAAGTCTTGCTGCTGGCACTCACAGTTTGAAATTCCGTGCGTGGGATTTGTTGGGTAATAGTAATACGGTAGAATTGACTTTCCGTGTAACGAAAGGAAAGATGCCGGAGATTAAGGATGTAGCGGTCGGACCAAATCCTGTCAGTGGCGTTGCAACATTCTATGTGACCCATGATATGCAGGGTAGTCAGGCGAGAGTCTGCATAGATATAATAGACATGATGGGACGATTGGCAGAGACACTTCAATGGGATGCGACGCTGTCAGAGACATCGCCAACGACTTCTTATCGTTGGAACACATTAGGTGTCAGCCCAGGCATGTACCTGTACAGAGTGCGTCTTTCGGCAAACGGCAGTGACTACGTCTCAAAGACGAAGAAACTGATAGTGAAGCATTAAGTATATTTAAGGTGAAAAGTTAATAGTAAACATAAACAATAATTAGGAAAGATAATGAAGAAAATCTTGACAATATCAGTGATGCTGTGCATGGCAACAGCATTATCGGCAGAGGATAAGCGTTCAATGTTTAATCCCATACACACAGCTCTGGTATCGCAGACCATTGCACCGGATGCCCGTGCCGGTGGTATGGGTGACGTAGGTGCTGCCACGGACCCAGACTGTTCTTCACAGTTCTGGAATCCGGCAAAATATCCATTCTGTATATCACGTGCCGGGGTGCAGCTGAACTATACGCCATGGCTGCGTCAGTTGGTAAACGATATGAACATAGCCTATCTCTCAGGATATTATCGTATAGGCGATTACTCGGCAGTGTCGGCATCGTTACATTACTTCTCATTGGGTGAGGTCTATACCAGCACAGATGGTGGAGACACTTACGATATGACAATTAAACCATACGAGATGTCGGTGGATGTCGGTTACTCGCTAATGCTCTCAGAGACGTTCTCTATAGGTGCGGCAGTGCGTTATTTGTTTTCGGACATGTCATACAGCGCTACGGAAGAGGTTTCAGCATCCGGAGCCTTCGCTGCAGACCTTTCATGCTACTATCAGAACTATGTAAATATAGGACAGCGTGAGTGTCAGCTTGGACTTGGTTTGAATCTTAGTAATATAGGTTCTAAGATTACTTTTGGTGGAAGTGAACATTCAGAGTTTATCCCTACAAATCTTCGACTTGGTGCATCGTTGATGATACCAATTAATGAGTATAACCGTTTCACGATTGCTGCGGATGCGAACAAATTGCTTGTACCGACATATCCTAAGCAGAATGACGGAGAATCTACCCAGGATTATCAGGATAGGGTAGAGAAAGAGTATTATGACGTAGGCTCTATCGCCGGTATGTTCAAGAGCTTCGGAGATGCCCCTGGTGGTTTCAAGGAAGAATTGCAAGAGGTCCAGTGGAGCATAGGTGCAGAATATACCTACAATGATAAGTTCTCACTGCGTGCAGGTTATCACGATGAGGCGCAGAATAAGGGTAATCGTAAATATTTCACTGTAGGCGCAGGTTTTAAGATGAACGTATTTTCGCTTGATGCTGCTTACGTGATATCTACGGCACAGACTAATCCGCTTGATCAAACACTGCGTTTTTCTCTGAACTTTGACCTTGATGGAATCAAAGACCTTTTGGGAAAGAGATAAATGAAAAAGGTCTCGGAAGGTTTTATATGATAATGTTAGCTTATGCTTGAGATAAAAAAGCCAAAACGTACGTACGTTCTGGCTTTTTTCGTTTCAGGATAGAATGTGCTGGAAGATAAGGCTGATAAGAGAAAATTACATTTTTTTCAGTAAGAATTTGTTAATATCAGAAAAAAACAGTAACTTTGTAAAAAATTGTGGACTTTTTTCGCAGGTTCGCAGTTTGTATATATGTAACAATCGAATACTCAGAGAAATACGTCTTTTCTGGGAAAATATTTATTTGTAAAACATCATACTTTAGTAATGAAGATGAATATAGTTGAGACACAGGAAATGGCAAAGAAAGGCACTTCGTATGTTGTGGCCATTCTTGTCATGGTCATGATGGGGTTTGCAGCATGCACACCAAAGGATGTGGCGTATTTCCAGGATAAGCAGCCAGGAACTACAGCGTTGATGGATACAATGTTTCATGTGACATCCACGCCATTTAAAATGAGACCTGGTGATAGGATCAGCATATATGTGAAGTCAAGGAATACGGCGTTGTCAAGCCAGTTTAACATGTATGCCAATAATAATGGAAATAGTGGTAATAGTGGTGGCGGGTATCTGATAGACGACAATGGCGAGATAGACTTTCCCGTACTTGGAAAAGTTAAGGTGGCAGGTATGAATCGCCAAGAGCTTACGGATAGCTTGACAAAGGTGTTGCGCGAAACGAAACTTGTGGACGATGCTATTGTGACAGTAAACTATACGGGGCTTTATATCACTTTGCTGGGACAGAATGGTGGCCGACGCATAAACATTGACAAGGATAAACTCACTTTCTTTGAGTTCATGGCATTGATAGGTGATATTAACATGAATGGCATACGAACAAATGTTCTGGTGATAAGAGAAGAGGATGGGGTGATAAGCCAATATGAACTGGACGTGACGAAGATGAAAAACGTATATGAGTCACCAGCATATTACCTGCACCAGAATGATATCGTATATATAGAACCAAATAACAAGACAAAACGAAGCACGACAAACATGGGAAATCTATTCCATACATGGGGATTCTGGACAAGTATCACCGGTGTAGGCGGTTTGTCACTATGGTCGCTAATCAAGAGCTTCTAACCAAAATAGTGGTTGTGGCAGATAAGTGCTGAAGGTTGGCTCTTTTGATAATAGACCACGTCTTAAGACTATCGAGAATGTAATTGCCTAAAAAAGAAACAGGGAATGGCTACTAAGAAGACAAAAAAACTGAGTTCAAACAGACAGGAGGATAGCACTTCTTTCCTCAATATAATGGACATTGTTGGACTGTGTATCAGCAACTGGTTTTGGTTCGTAATATGTCTTGCCGTGACATGGAGTGCAGCGCTGATATACCTGCGCATGACACCACCGGTATATACGCGCAGTACCTCAATCGTCGTGAAGGAAGATGCAAACAATCAGGCCTTGAACGATATCTTTACCCGTACACGTTATGGTAGAAGAAATGCAAACACGACGCTGAACAATGAGATGATAGCACTGCGCAAACCTGGTCTGATGTCAAAGGTTGTGGAGCGTCTGCATCTTGAATATGAATATCAGATACGAGGAAAATTACGTCATACGACCTTGTATGCTAATAGTTTGCCAGTGACCGTGGATATACAGGGAGGCGCAAATTTGAGTTCTTTGTTTGTACTTGACATAAGGAAAGATAATGAGGTCGTTATAAGTTGGAAACATGGTGATGAAGAAAAATCATACAAGGCTCCATATGATAAGGCTGTGAACACTCCGCTTGGTGTGATTACAGTAAAGAAGACCAATGCCTTCAGCAGTCGTTCGAAAGATAATATTACGGTTACAAAACGCCCTGTAAGTGAAGCAACATCTTTGTTCCTAAGTAAACTACTTGTGTATAACTCTGATGATGAATCGTCAGTTATAGACCTTGCACTTACTGACGTGAACATAGAACGAGCTGATGATGTGCTCAATACGCTCATAGCTGTGTATAACGAACAGTGGATAGAGAATAGAAATCAGGTTATTGTCGCTACTAATAAATTCATAAACGAACGCTTGTTGTCGATAGAGGAAGAATTGGGTGATGTGGAAACCGAGATGACAAGCTATAAGATAGCAAATCATACACTTGACTATACTTCGGAAGGTAGTCAGTATATGAGTCGTTCCATGCAGTATGAAGACAAAGGCATGGAGTATGAAAACGAATTGGCTTTAGTAAAATATTTTCGCAGCTATATAGCTAACGTCAAAGATTATAACCAAACTTTACCATTAAGTACTGGCATAAGCAATAGCGCTTTGTCAAGTCAGGTGAATCAATATAACAATCTGGTGATGCAACGCAGTAATCTCGTGGCTGTATCAGCAGAGACGAATCCTCTTGTTACTGATATAGACAAGCAACTTGCAGTGTTGCAACATGGCATACTCGTTACGATAGATAATCACATCGGTACGCTCAATACGCAGGTGAAAATGTTGCATATGAACGATAAAAGGAATAATGCCCAGATAGATGCAACACCAGGAAAACAGAAGCAATTTGTTGATATAGAGCGTCGTAGAAAGATTAAGGAACAATTATATACGTTCTTGTTGCAGACACGTGAGCAGAACGAGTTGAATCAGGCTTTTGCAGCGTATAATACTCGTGTGCTACAACCTGCAGGTGGTTCAAATAAGCAATCGTTCCCTGATGTTGAAAAGATTAAGCTGATAGCGCTTGCACTTGGATTAGGACTTCCTTTGGCATTCATTATACTTAGGGAATTCCTTAACTCAAAGGTACGTGGACGTAGGGATGTAGAGAAATTGTCAGTACCTTTTGTGGGTGAGTTGCCACAGATAGAATTCCCTGACGAGGACAGTGTGAATGTCATAAAAGAGTTCTTTATAGACTTGAAGGATAAGTGGGAACGTACGAAGGCGAAAATACAAGGAAAACACATACATAGGAAAAGGAAAGATAAACTTCATACAGGTAATCGCATTGTCGTGAAACATGGTAGTCGTAATGTTATCAACGAAGCATTCCGTGTATTGCGTACAAACCTTGAATTTATCATTGGTCAGAACAAGGAGAATAATGTGATAATGACCACTTCTGCTAATCCGGGCTCGGGAAAGACTTTTATATCGTACAATTTGGCTCTGTGTATGTCGTTGAAGAAGAAAAAAGTATGTGCCATAGACCTTGATCTGCGCAGACGTAACCTTTCTGCTTTCGTTGATAAACCAGAGGTTGGTATATCAGACTATATCAATGGCACGGTGGATGATTGGCACGATTTGTTGGTGCAGTCAGAACAGAGCGAGTATATGCAGATTCTTCCTGTAGGTACACTACCGCCAAACCCTGCAGAGATATTGGCATACGATAAGTTTGCACAGTTGATAAGCGAGATAAAGAAAGAATATGACTATGTGTTCTTTGATTGTCCGCCTGTAGAGATTGTAGCTGATACCTCAATTATTGCGAAGTATGCAGACATAACGCTCTTTGTAATACGTGTCGGACTCATGGAGTTGGAATTCCTCAATGTAATAGAAGAATATTATGATGAGCATAAATACAACAACATGGGCATCATCCTCAACGGTACACTAACAGCAAATTCTCGTTACGGTTACCGTCGTTATGGATACCGATATGGTTATGGTTACGGTTATGGCTACGGAGGCTACGGCTATTATGGTTCTGGTTATTCTTCAGGTTATGGCGATGGATATTCATCAAAGTAAATGCGTAATCTAAATATAAATGTTTTTTTTCAACAAGAAATATACGCTTTTAGAATCGGACTTCTTTGATGGGTGGGAAGATCGTCATTCTCATATCCTTCCGGGTGTGGATGATGGCATTCACTCTATGGAGGATTCGCTTGCAGTATTAAATTACTATGAGCAAATAGGTGTGGATGATGTTTGGCTTACTCCTCATATCATGGAAGACTGTCCTAATGAGCCTTATGAGTTGAAAGAGAGGTTTGAGGAATTGTGTGAAGCTTATGCAAAGACAGAAGGGGGTAGCAAGATAAAGCTGCATCTTGCAGCAGAAAACATGATAGACTCTTTATTCGTAAAACGTTTAGAGTCTGGCAATCTCCTGACATACGGTGATAAAGGTGATGAATTACTTGTAGAGACGTCTTATGCTCAAGCACCATATCGCTTCAAACTTATATTGCAAGATATTCGAAAAGCAGGACTTACACCTGTCCTTGCGCATCCAGAACGATATCGATACATGGAATATGATGACTATTTCACATTACATGAGCAAGGCGTTAAATTCCAATTGAACATTACTTCATTATCAGGCGCATACGGTCCAGAACCGAAAGCAAGGGCAGAATATCTACTTGAAGAAGGCCTTTATACATATCAAGGCAGCGACCTACATTCACTGTCTGCCTTTAAAAGGGCTATTACGGAAAAGAGTGTAAGAAAACGGATTTCCAGAATATTAAACTCAGAGAATTGAAAAGAGTATCTGTCATAGTCCCCGTATATAACGTAGAAGCATACATTGAAGAATGTCTGACCTCTGTTGCTAATCAGACAGCAGGAGGAGACATCGAGTGTATCATTGTTGATGATAAAGGTACAGATTGTAGCATTAACATTGCGGAACAATTTATTGAAAGCACCAAAGGAAACACAAAAGTTGATTTCAAAATAATATACAGAGAAAGTAACGGAGGTCTATCTGCTGCACGAAACACAGGAATCAAAGCAGCTATAGGAGAATATCTGTATTTCCTTGACAGCGACGATACTATAGTTCCAAAGTGTATAGAGAGATTACTTGATTTAGCAGACAAATATGAAGGTGTTGACCTCCTACCTGCTTTATATATAAGGGAAAATGATGAAATGTCACAGTTTGGGAAACATTCGTTTCCTGAATTTTCTGATGATAGGGAATTGATAAAGCGTTCGTTGTTAGATTATGACAAAATACCGGTCACGGCAGCTAACAGACTTGTTCGGAGAGAGTTAATACTAGAGAACAAACTGTTTTTTAAAGAGGGTATAATACATGAAGATAACTATTGGACATTCTTCTTGGCGAAGTATGTTCAACGTATGGCATTCTGTGCAGAGAAACTATATTATTATAGGGTAACTCCGGGGTCAATAACCAAGAAACCGAATATAGAAAAAGAGTCACACGCATTCAGCACAATTATAAAAGATTGTTGTGATAATGTAGATGGCTATGAAAAAGGAGCACAGAAACGGTTCATATTGCTCCATTTGCTGACAATGCACGCAAACAAATTTTATCATTCTGTAGAATACTTTAATGGGTTGAAATTATATTTTAGTAGCCGCAATAGTCTTATTGAAAAGTTGTTGCTATATATCATATTCCATGTGAGGCAGGAAAGTATCACTTATAGAAAGACAGTGAACCTAATCCAAAGAATTTACTTGCTATGATTAGCATAATCATACCTCTATATAATAAGGAGCGAACCATACTACAGTCTATAGAAAGCGTATTGTCTCAATCATTCCGAGACATAGAGTTGGTTGTTGTTGATGATGGTTCAACGGATAGCAGTGTTTCGATAGTAGAGGGTATAGGTGACAATCGACTGACACTGATCAAACAGGACAATGCCGGTCCGAGTGCTGCACGTAATACGGGAGCAAAAGAAGCAAAAGGAGATTGGATCGTTTTTCTTGATGCAGACGATGAGTTATGTGATGACGCACTTAAAGTGATGTTCCAATACATAAGATCACACCAAGATGCAGATATAATTGATTTTAACAAATATATACGCAAAGACGGTAAACTGACATTACAGAAGCACCCCATAGAGGGACTTGTCAAAAATCCTCTACGCTCTTGGTATTTCAGGGAAATATCCCCAGGGTGTGGTCATTCCATCTTCAAGACGTCTTTTGCCAAGCAACATCCTTATGACGAGCGTTTCCGTAGATTTGAGGATGCAGATTTATTGCTAAGAATGCTGCCTGTTGCAAAAGTATATTCATCAACCATCCCTACAGAAATCCATGATATGGATACTATAGCCGCCAGTCAACCTAGAAAGAATATAAAGGAGGACTATATCGGAAGTTTAAGTCTAACAGCAGGTGGCTTTTGGCATAAAATGTGCACCTATCGCCTGTTTATAGAAGAAAGGGAAAACTATCCAGAAGAATGCAAAAGGTTATATCCTAATTGGTATTATAGGTACGACCTTTTATGTATTTATAAATTATTAAGATGAGAGTTCTTTGGTTTTCAACTAATCCAGCCTGCTACAAATCATCCCAAACAAATAATGGCGGCTACAATGGAGGGGGATGGATGTTTTCCTTACAGCAGGAGTTAATGAAATGCGGAGATATTGAACTTGGCATTTGCTTCTGTATGGATAATCAATTACAGAAAGTTGAACAACAAGGTGTTATATATTATCCTATACCTTATCACAGAAAGAAAACGAAGGACAAACTGCTTGATATTATACACTACAAAGATGTACGTAGGGATGAAGTTTTATGGCCATATTATATAAACAAATTTAAGGAAACAATAAATGACTTCAACCCAGATGTTATAGAGGTCTTTGGTTCCGAATTGTATATAGGACTAGCGGTCATAGCCGCAAAGGAACTATCCAAACCATGTTGTATACATATTCAAGGCATCCTCTCGCTATATATATATAGTTTTTTACCGCCTAGTATGTCCAAGCTCAAATATTACATGAGCGAAGGTCTTTTCCGAGTTTATAGCAAATTCCAATATTTAACATATTGGAGACGTAGTATTCACCGCGAAAAAACGATATTACGAACAGTAAAGAATGTTATTGGACGTACAGAGTGGGACAAGGAAGCAATGGAAATGCTTGCGCCACAAGCAAAATATTATTATGGTGGCGAAATACTAAGACCGTGTTTCTATGAGAAATCCCTGCGTACTATACCCACAAAACCCATTATCGTTACCACGTCGTCAAATGCATCATATAAAGGATTTGACTTAGTACTTAAAATAGCAGACATTTTGAAGAACGTGATGCACATTGATTTCGAATGGAAAGTCTTTGGAAACATAACGCCACGTTTTTTTGAGAAGATTGCTAATTTAAACCATCAGGATTTAAATATAAATATATGTGGTGTAGCTACAGCTGAACAACTACGTGAAGCACTGTTATATAGTACTGTTTACGTACAACCATCATACATAGAGAACAGTCCAAACAGTGTGGCTGAGGCACAAATTCTCGGAGTTCCAGTAGTGGCAACAAACGTAGGTGGAACATCTTCTATGGTAACACACGGCAAAGATGGTTTCCTGTTTCCTGCTACAGATCCATATATGGCAGC
>JAEEGF012287711.1_pt1 | contig 24952 bp, 20 predicted proteins | sample 9134171 | NCBI WGS metagenome assembly JAEEGF01 (sample SAMN16246542, study PRJNA631951) | gut metagenome | biome: gut microbiome; feature: rumen; material: AP-attached | host: Bos | place: Iran: Karaj | collected 2018-10 | reverse complement strand
GAACTCTTTGAATATCTCGGTTTCCCTGTACTTACATCCTGGAACGGTGTTGATCTGATCGAGAGTAATCATCCTTTATACTATGGCAGACCGGGCGCGGTAGGGCAAAGGGCTGCCAATCTCATAGAACAAGGTGCTGACCTTGTTATAACCATAGGAACAAGATTAAATATATTAAGTACAGGATACAATTATGACAGTTTCCTTTCAAATGCTTATCATATCATGGTAGACATTGATGAAAATGAAATGAACAAAAAAAGTGTTAAGCCTGACTTGAAAGTGGTTGCGGATGCTGAGTCTTTTATTAATTCGTTACTTGAAAGGAAAGACGAGATTAATAAAATAGATATTTCTAAATGGATGAACCACTGTGATGAGTTGCTAAAGAATTATCCGATATTTACGAGTGATATTAAAGCGTCGGAAGACCTTGTCAGTACATATGATTTGGTGAAAGTTGTCTCTGACAATATGAACGGAGAAGATATTTACCAGTTTACCAGCTCGGGAACTTCTGTAGATATTGCAATGAAGGTATTTGAAATAAAGAAAGGACAACGAGCATTCTTAAGTTCGGGTCTTGCTTCTATGGGATATGATATTCCTTCGTCAATCGGAAGCTGTGTTGCTTCGGGCGGTAAGAGAACTGTATGCATTACCGGAGACGGTAGTATTGCAATGAATATCCAGGAACTTGAGGTAGTTAAGCGTTTAAAACTTCCGATTAAACTGTTTGTTACTGACAACAGTGGTTACAGTATGATTTATCAGTCTCAAAGTGGAAACTTTGGCCGTCTTACAGGATGCACGGCTGATGATGGCCTTACTTTACCTGATATGGGAAAGGTGGCTGAAGCTTTTGGCATTAAATCATTCTTGATTGATAACCCCGATAAACTTGAAACTGTAGTTAAGGATACTTTGAATTATGATGGTCCGGCTTTATGTGTTGTTAAAACGGATATTACTCAGAAGATATTGCCAAAACAGGTTAACTATATGAAAGAAGACGGTCAAATGGCCAGCAGACCAATAGAAGATATGGGACCTCTTCTTGAGAGAGATGAGCTTCAAAAAGCCCTATATGGTTGAATTTTATAGAATTTTTATAAATGTTTCGTGAGATAGGATTTATTTGTATTGAACGCGTAATGACAAATGTTTTACGGGTGATACAATAAAATTGTGTAAAAGGGGTATATGAATACATAATCATTTTCTTAACGCGCGTAAAGGGGCTGATTATGCATTCGTATAGAAAATTCTTACGGAGGCAGATATGAAAAATAATAAGGGCTTTTCTTTGGTTGAGCTTATCATTGTTATTGCAATTCTTGCAATACTGGTAGGCGTTATGGTACCACTACTTTACATTTATGTAACTAGAACTAAAGTTTCTGCGGATGTTCAGCTTTGCGACAGCATCCAGGAAGCTATAGTGATTGCGATGTCGGATCCAAATGTTGTAAATGCTGAGGATTCAAGTAAAAGTCAGATAGATCTTTTGGCTTCTGGCGGTAGAGTGGAACTTGATACCATTTCAGAAAGTGAATTCTCAAGATGCGTTAATGACATCGTGGGATACGATGTTTTCTCTGTGGCTGATAACAGAAACCATTTCACAACTCAGATTGCAAGAGAGAACGGTGAGATGTTTACTCAGTATTATGATGGAAAATACTATGTCTGGATAAATGGCAGTGACGCATCTGGACGTGATAATACTATAAATATTGCAAACGATGCATCAGATGTTGGTAATGGAGTAATTTACTCTTATTAATAAAAACCCTTTCAATAACCGGGACTTGTAATTAGCGTAGGATTACAAGTTCCGGTAAAGCAATTTATAAGTAAAAATGAACAAAATGTAAACAATCTGTTTATAAAATTTTAATGAATGCAACCCATTGGATTGCTTGAATAAAAGGTTTACGTTTGCTATAATTACTTTAACTGGATAAATATGCAACGGGAGACGTATGTCTATGGATAACTTATTTTGGATAGGAACTAGCGGAGTGATTGCTGTATCCATTATTGTTTTTCTTTTCGGATTATTAATAGGCAGTTTCCTTAATGTATGTATATACCGAATTCCTCTTAAAGAGGACATAGCAGTTGAAAGATCGCACTGCATGAAATGTGGACATGTTCTTTCATGGTACGAATTAATACCTTTGTTTAGCTGGATAATCCAGGGTGGAAAATGCAGAGCCTGTAAAGCCAAGATATCAATCCAGTATCCTCTTGTAGAACTTGGAAATGCTCTTGCATGGTTGGCTGTCCTTTACATTTGGGGATTGCAGTGGGTAATCATTTTATATTGTTTATGTGCATCCTGCATGATTGTTATTTCGGTAATAGATGAAAGAACCAAAGAAATCAATCTTGCATTAAATATATTCATAGGTGTTTTGGGAGCTGTTAGATTAGCTCTTGACTACACTCACTGGTACTATTATTTAATAGGAATGTTTGCGGTAAGTATTCCTTTCCTTATAATAGTGCTGATTTCAAAAGAGAGAGCGATGGGCCTCGGAGATGTTTATCTGATGGCTGCAGTTGGACTTCTTCTTGGATGGAAACATGTACTGCTTGCTACAGTAATTGGATGTGTGCTCGGAAGCATCATTCATATCATCAGAATGAAGATCAGCAAAAAAGGTAGTCAGCTTGCTTTCGGCCCGTATCTTTGCGCAGGCATTTATTTAACAATACTGTTCGGAAATCCTATCATTGAATGGTACACAGGAATTCTGACAAGCGCTATTAAATAAGGTTTCTAAGCTAAAAAGGCTTGAAATAAATATCATTAAACTTCATTGAAAGGGGACAGAATAATGGATCAAAGATTATTGTCCATTTACATCAGTTCTGAGGTCATCAGGGTTGTTGATGCTACGCGAAAATCCGCAACCAATATCACAGTTAACAGTGTTGATGAAGTCAGTACTCCGGCGGGCAGTTTCGACGATGGTTACATTACCGACGTACTTGAAATCGCCAGCGCCATCAGGGGCAAAATTATCGGTAAAGCCGGTAAAGCAAAAGCAATCTTTACTATTTCTTCTAAGAAGATTGCAAGTAAGGAAGTTGTTATTCCTTTTGTAAACGGAACCAAGAAGATTAATTCCGTTTTAAACGCAAACTCGAGCGAATATTTCCCGATGTCTACGACCGGTGAATTTATCTTCGCTTACAACGTAATGGAGACTTTCCAGGATGATGACGGAAAGAAGATTCGTGTTAATGCTGTAGCAGCTCCCAAGGATTTGGTAGAAGGCTACTATGAAATTGCAGACGAATTAAAACTTTCTGTTTATGACATCGACTACGTAGGAAACTCTGTTCAGCAGCTTTTGAAACTTCAGATGAGCAATAACGAGAATGATACAAACCTCGTATTGCAGATTGAAAAAGATGCTACTTTCGTTAATATCATGGCAGGCAAGGATATTATCCTTCAGCGTTCTGTTCCTTATGGTAAAAACGCAGTTATTAATTCCATAATGGAAATTAAGAAACTTACCGAAAAGGAAGCCATTGAACTCCTTAGAGATAAGGATCGTATGGACAGAAGTGTTACTGACGAAGAGTATTCCGAGGCTGTTAGATATCTCATTTCTTCAATCGGACGTATCGTTGAATATCATAGATCACGTAACCCCGAAAGAATCATTGATGGTATCAAGGTATTCGGTGAAGGTGCATCTATCGCCGGTATCGACGAAGTTTTAAGACAGGAACTCGGTGCAGAAGTTACCAGATTTAATACATTAAATGGTATTAAGGTATCCCAGAAATCTTACCTTTCAGCAGATCAGGCTTTAAGATTCCTTGCATGTTTCGGTGCTGTCCTTAGTCCTATCGGATTAAAGATTCAGTCAGGCAAGACAAAAGAAGCTTCGAGTGCAATGCTTGATAAGATTTTATACGCAGTCATTGCTCTTGCAGCTGTTGTTATGATTGGTATCTGTGCTTGGTATCAGATTAAGTTTGCTTTAAAGAAAGCAGATGTTGAATTTAAGAAAACTCAGATTAATACGCTCCAGATTGCTGAAGATATAGCAAATCAGTATGAAGAAACTCTTAATGCTTATAATACTGTAAAGACATTTACTGATACAACTCACACAAACAATGTTGTTTTCCTTCAGTTTATTCAGGATTTGGAAAAAGTAATGCCTACAGGAACTCATGTTGACGATATTAAAGCAGTAAATGGTTCAGTAACTCTTAAGGGGTATGCTACCAGTAAAGAAGCTCTTGCAGATTTTATCGTTCAACTCAAAGGTCTTGATTACATTACATCATTTAGTATTCCTTCATTCCAGGTTAAAAAGATTGAAGGATGGGAAGAATCCGAAGCAGAAGAAAATGAAAATGATGAGACTACTGTTACAGTTGATGGTGAAGAATATATCAATACAGGAGAGATACTTGAATTTGATTTGTCTTGTACAATAGTTGATAAATCATTTACCGCTGGCATTATTGAAATGGCCACTGATCCTTCTCAGGTATCAGATACTACCGAAGGAGGTGAAGAATAATGAAACTTTCAGATAGAGATAAAAAGCTTATTTTAGGTATTCTTCTTATTGCTATTATCGTTCTTCCTATTTTTCTGTTTATCAGACCGAAGATTGATAAGATCAAGGAGCTCGATAATGAACTTGTAACATTAAATGATAGATATAATTACTTAAAGGACCTTGATACAAAGAGACCTTTCTATGAATCAGAAATTGCAAGATTGAATGAAGAAAGAAAAGATCTTGTTAAAGGGTTTGCAAAAGGCATTTTACAGGAAAATACAATCATGTTCTTGAGAGATGCAGAATTAAGTTTTCCTATTGAAATGTCAGCCGAAAATTTCGGTGCATATGAAACTACTGTTGTTGATTCTGAACTTACTGCTTTAACAACTACTACAGGTGTGTCTTATGAATGTGATTATACGCAAATCAAAGATTTTATAGATTATATTTTCACATATTCAGACAAAATGACTATTCCTAATATTTCTATGAAATATAATGGAGATACCGGAAAAATTAACGGTTCTTTTGACATTAGTGAATTTGCATTCATTAATGACGAAGAACAGGTAGAGCAGCATCCTATTCCTAAAATTGACAGAGGCGGAAACGAAGCTATCTTCGCTGATCAACTTCCTGTACTTGAAGGTGAGGAAGAGGAAGAAGTTGTTGTTGAAGAAACTCCTGCTGAAACAGAAACAGAAGCAGAAACTACTGAAGATTAATGGTACTTATTGTAAATTATTCCTGCGGCTTATGTAGCCGCAGGAATAAAGAAGGTTTTGAATTTATAAATGCTTTTCTTGTTGGTTTAGACTAATATTTATAATTTCAAAACAGAAAAGATGGAGGGCTTAATGAAAAAGATTATTAAGAAAATGAAGAAAAACAATTCCGGTTTTTCTCTTCTTGAGATTCTGCTCGCTGTTATATTACTTGCTATAGTTGTTACTCCTCTTATTCAGACTGTTTATTCATCTATGAGTCTCAATAAGAAAGCCAGAATTATGATGGGCGCGAATGATGTTGGACAATCTATTGTAGAACATTATGAAGCAATGACTTATGATGGCAATATTACGTCTAACGATTTTTGGTGGCCTGAACAAAGTAATGGTTATTACTATGATGGCCATATTACGATTAGTCCTTTGTTTGATGGCAGTAATTATCAGTTATATGAGGTAAAAGTTGACGTTTATTATAAGCCGAATAATGACCCTTTAAAAAGAACATTAATGGCTACATATAAGGGTTCTATGTATAGTAAATTAGAGGATTAAGGAGAGGACTTATGAAAAAGATTAACAATAAAGGTGCTGCATTAGTATCTGTAATGATAGCTATAACATTCATATCTATTGTTGCAACGACTCTTTTGGTTATTTCTTTAAACAACTACCAGATGAAAGTTGTTAACAGTCAGTCTAAATCAAATTTCTATGAGACTGAACAGAGAATAAATGTTGTTACAGCACAGGTTAGAGATGTTATTCCCGGCTCCACTGATGTAAACGGTGCTATTGGTACATTGATAAACGGTAGTTTAAGTGATTATAATACTACTCCTGCTAATGCTGGTGACCCTAATTTTACTTATAGTGCTGAAAAAATTGCAAATTTAGCTTTTCCCGGCGAAACAGTTCGTACTAAAAGTAATGGCGATAAATGTGTTGCTTTCTGGGCTAACGCATCTGAAACCGGTAATTTTGACAAAGACCACGAAGAATATATTTTCCATAATGGAAATGTTTATGTTACTCAGAAAACGAATGGTAAACAGATTACATTAGATAACGTTACTATTAATCACATTGCTTCTGAAAAAGAAGGAAGTTATGAAAATACAATTAAAACAGATATAAATTTCTATGTTGAAATTGCACAGGGTGGTGGAGCATCCGGTGGCGTTGGTTCATGTGCTTTTCTTCTTGACAATACAATCAGAATTAAAGCTAGTGATAAAATTACTAGATTAAACATTACCGGTAATACTATTATGGGTGATTATGATTATCATAGCTCCGGATCGTATACTACAACATTCAAGAATGGTGCCGAATTAGCTTCGCCTCAGTCTGTATCACCGTATTCTTCGCCTACTTCATTAAGTAAAACTTATGATACTAATGGTTATGTTAAACAAATAACCATGAATGAGAATAACTATAAGAAGGCTATCATTTATATTGATTCTACTTCTTTTATGAATTTTAACAGTGATAATAATGTCATAATTGGCGATATTTATCTAAAGGATAAATCTATTTTGAATGTACTAGATGGTTCGATTACAGTATATGGTGATATTTTTGTTGCTGATAATGCCGCATTTATATGTAACGGAGATTTGAAACTTGGTTACAATTCTAATATTTATAAAGTAAAAGATAGTGCGGGAAATGTTGAACGTATTACTTCCCCTGATAAAAGTAAGAATATAATGTACGGCAATGTTCAGACATTAGATAAGAAAAACTATGACAAACTAGCTGATCATCTTATGTTATTTGATAATGATGCTAATAATGATGGCGTTATTACTAATATTCTTCAACAAGCCGGCTCATATAATAAATATTGTTATGAAGCAGATCAGGCTTATCATGTAAAATCCAATAAACTGTTTTCTATGGATGGTAAGGATTATTATGCTACTTATCCTGAAGGAGACTTGAACCAGAATTATGCAAATGAGTTAATTTTTGTAAGTAATAAGATTAACAACTCACAATGTAATATTGTTTCAAATGTTCCGAATTCAACGTTTATTGCCAAAATGCCTATATATTGTTATGATACGAACAATATTTGTGTATCCAAAATGGGTGATCGTGCGTTTAATAAAATTTTAAATGATGCAAGTTGCAAAATCCCGTTTAAAGCTGATTATCAAAATGCTGCTACACAGAATATTAGCATTAAAGATTTCTTCAAACCTAATTGTAATGCTTATGTTACTACAATATTTAATATAGGTAGTGGTACTACAGGTGGTACTCCTGTTCCTTCTAAGACGGCTATTGGCTTTACTGATTGGACTAAAGAATAATAGGGGGTATTGCTATGACTTTGAAATATAAGAATAAAGGTATTTCCTATATAGAATTTATACTTGTTCTTGCCATAATGATTCTTCTTACAACTTTAGCTACAGTGACTATGAGCATTGTTAACAGAAATAATGTTACTAAAGGAGCTGACAGATTATCAACAGGTATAAATCATGCGAAAACCTTGTCATTGTCAAAAGGAGCAAAAAAAGGATGTATAACTTTTGCGGCTAAGGGAAGCAATATATATTATTACTATGGTGAAAACATCGGTGATAAATATAATGTTTGTAATGCACCTTGTAACATGCATATTGCCATTTTGAACGGTACGGGCCCTTCTGCTTTTGATGATGATATAAGTGGAAATACTCAATTAAGATTAAAATTTAGCCCTTCTACCGGAGCTTTTGTTGGTGCTGAATGTTCGTATGATAATGGTGCTACTTTTAGTCCTTGTATTAATGAAACAGGTCAGTTTGGTAATTTAAATAGAATTACGATAGATAATAATCATGGAAAAAGAGCTATCATTGATTTAAATATTCATGTTGGAACTGTAAAAGTTTCTTATGTAAATTATTAATGGAGGGATGAGAACATATGAAAACTAATAAAGGTTATTCATTAGCTGAACTTTTGGTATCGATAGCTATTTTCTCTGTTGTTATGCTTAGCATTGTAACTATAATGAGAAATGCTTCTATATCTTATAGAAATGAAAATGCTGAGGTTCAGTTGCAGGAAAATTCGCAAATGTTATTATCTCAGATAGAAGAGTTACTAGTAGATGCTAAAAGTGTTTCGTTTAATAATGGTTCTAAGACTTTAACTGTTACAGATAATAAAGATAAAACACATAAAATAAAACTTGATAGCGCTAATCATATTGTAGAGTATGATTATGCTAACTCAGGATATGAAGTTTTAGCTACTAATGTAAATGATATTAAAATTGAAGGTTTACAAAGTAATAATGGTGATGATAAATGCAAAGTTGTTATTGAAATGAAAAATACAGCTGACGGTGATGGTGGAAACAGAACTTACACTTATAAAGCTTCCAAAGAAGTTGTATTTAGAAATGCTTCTGTTGAAAAATCAGCTGCTCATAGTGATGCATTTCTTACCGGCGGTCCTACAACCACTCCTACACCTTCTAATCCCGATACAGTTAATTATAAAATGGGCAGATACGAACTTCTTAATCTTATTTCGGAATTTGATATTGATCCCAGTAAAACTATTACTATATCTGGTGATACATCAAAATATAGTTTTGTTAAAGCTTCCGGTTTAAATACAAGTGGTTATATGGCTACTGTAGATTTAATTACAGATGGTTCAACTTCAGGATATCTTACGACAACAGCCTCTTGCAATTCTACAACAAATCAGGCTTTCAGTTGTACGATTACCGGTACCACTAGCGCAAATAAAAATATTACCATCAATATTACTACTCCGAAGGTAAAACTTTTAAAAGGTGCAGGCATGGTATATATTCCTATCAATGCTATAAATAATGGTGCAGGTAAGAACTATTATTCTTATATAGAAATTGAAGGAATTTGTATTAGAGATGCTAAAGAATATTTTGGTAAAACTTGCAGTGGAACACTTGATTTTTCGGATATTCCTGGTAACGACAATCCTTATACAGGCACTATCTTTGATTGTTCTTCGGACTGGCAAAATAGTAATAAATATGGCCAGATGAAATTGGGAAGTGCAGCCGGAAGTGGAATGCAGTCTGATGTTGGGTTAGGATACGACCCTTTCTGTACAGATGTACTTGGTGTTTGTTTTAATGGTAAATGTTTTGAACCTGACAATACAAGTGGACAAAATTCATTTAATGGTGCAAAATATGATGTTGTTGTTACTGTAACTTATCCTTCTGGAACTTCAACTGCTACAACTTCTGAATCATATAGAGTATTCACAGCAGGCGCTAAGTTATCTAACTTAAATCCTTAATTGAAATATTTTGCTAAAAATTTTTCATTATAATCTATTTTGAATAATTTATTATCTGTCAGAGTTGAAATTCAACTCTGACAGTTTTTTTTTCAAAAATATAGATAATAGGTTCTTTTGATTATAAAGATATAGAGAATTAGATATTTTACATATAATTGGTCTATCAGAATATTTTTTTGACATATGAAATTCATAATGTTATTATTATTTTGTTCAGATTTATGTTATAAAATGTTTGAAATGAACAAATTGCTTTTGTTATATTTAATTAGGAGATTATATGGATATTTCCAGAAAACAATTTGATATTCTTGAAATCTTGGCCTCTTCCGATGAACCTTTATCACAGAGAGAAATTAAAGATAAATGTGTTCATTCTTTAGGCACTGTCAATAAAATTGTGAAAGAATTGAACGAATTGGGCTTGATGCAGGATGGAAAGATAACTAAAGAAGGCCTAGCTTCGTTGGAGCCTTACAGAGCTAAAAGGGCAATCTTTATCGCTGCAGGCTTTGGTTCAAGGTTAGCTCCTATTACTCTTAATACCCCTAAGCCGTTGGTAAGAGTAAAAGGAATGCGTATTATTGATACTCTTTTAGACGCTTGTTTAAAAGCAGATATCAATGATATATATATTGTTCGTGGTTATCTGGCAGAACAGTTCGATCAGCTTTTATATAAGTATCCTATGATTAAGTTTCTTGAAAATCCTGTATACAATGAAGCAAACAATATCAGTTCGGGAATGATTGCTAGAAACTTGTTATCAAACGCATATGTATTCGAAGCGGATTTGTATTTATCTAATCCTGATATTATCACGAAATATCATTACACTTCCGATTTCCTTGCTATTCCAAAAGAAAGAACAGATGACTGGTGCTTTACGGTGAAGGATGGAGTTATTAAGGAAGAGAAAGTTGGTGGTATTGACTGTTATCAGATGGTTGGTATTTCCTTCTGGAACGAAGAAGACGGCAAAAAGCTTGCTGATGATATTCCTGAGGTTTATTCTTCTCCTGGCGGCAAAGAACGATACTGGGAACAGGTTCCGCTTGTTTATAAGAAAGATCATTATGCAGTGGAAGTAAGAGAGTGTCGTGATGAAGACATTGTCGAAATAGATACTTTTAATGAACTTAAAGCAATTGATAAAACATATGATGTATAAAGCTTGAAAGGTATAATAATGAACGAAATTAAAAGAAATATACTATTAAATCCCGGTCCTTCAACCACGACAGATACAGTTAAATATGCTCAGGTTGTTCCTGATATTTGTCCTCGCGAAAAAGAGTTTGCAGGATTAATGAAAGGCCTTCGTGAAGATTTGGTAAAGATAGTCCATGGAGATACTGATAAATATACTTCAGTTCTTTTTTGCGGTAGCGGAACCATAAATATTGATGTATGTATTAACTCACTTCTTGCAGAAGGAAAGAAAGTGCTTGTTGTTAATAATGGTGCTTACAGTACGAGAGCAGTTGAAGTTTGTGAATACTATAATCTGCCTCATATTGATTTAAAATTCCCTGTAGATGAACAGCCTGACCTTGCGGTTGTAGAAGAGACACTTAAGAACAATCTTGATATCGGTCTTGTTCATACAACGCATAACGAAACCGGTACAGGCATTCTTAATCCTATTCGTGAAATTGGCGCTTTGGCACATAAGTATGGTGCTACTTTTACGGTTGATACAACCAGTACTTATGCAATGCGTCCAATTGATATTGAGAAAGACAATATTGATTTTTGTATGGCATCCGCGCAGAAGGGTCTTATGGCATTTACAGGCTTAAGTTTTGTGGTCGGCAATCGTGCGATTATAGAAGAATCAAAGAATTATCCTAAAAGAAGCTATTACTGTAATTTATATCTTCAGTATGAGTATTTTGAAAAGACCGGAGAAATGCATTTTACACCTCCTGTTCAGACGATTTATGCAACCATAGAAGCATTGAAGGAATACTGGGCAGAAGGCGAAGAGGCAAAATGGGCGCGTCATACCAGAGTGTTTAATGCAATTAATGAAGGACTCGATGAACTTGGATTTAAACAGGTAATTAAGCCTGAACTTCGCGCTGGACTTGTTTCCTCGGCTATTTATCCCAATGATCCTAATTTTAGCTTTGAAAAGGTTCATGATTACTGCTATGAGAGAGGATTTACCATTTATCCCGGTAAAATTTCGACTACCAATACATTCCGCCTTTGCGCTCTTGGAGCGATTGATGAAGCGGATATTAAAGATTTCTTTGTGGTTTTTAAAGAGGCATTAATTAATACAGGCGTTAAGATACCTGTCCGGTATAATTAAGAAAAGGACTATTTATGAAGACTGCTTATACTTGTTTTTGCACTGATGTAATTCATGAAGGACATTTAAATATAGTTAACGAAGCGAAGAAATATGGTCGCGTTATTATAGGCGCATTATCTGATAAAGCACTGATTCGTTATAACAAATTCCCGACGGTAAGCCAGGAAGAACGTGTTAAATTATACCGTTCACTGGATGGTGTGGATGAGGTCGTTATTCAGGACGATATGCTTTATGATGATGTTATAAGCCTCATAAAACCTGATTTTGTCGTCCATGGAGACAACTGGGTTACAGGACCTGAAAAGACTATTCGTAATCATGTTGAAGAACTCGTAAAAGCGTATGGAGGCCAGGTAATAGATGTTCCTTACACCTACACTGAAAAGGTCAGAAAAATAGATTTACAGCTTCGCGAAAAGCTTGCTATGCCTGAATACAGAAGAAAACGTCTTCGCGATCTTTTAAAGATGACTCCAATCGTAAAAGCAATGGAAGCGCATAGTGGCCTTACCGGTCTTATTGTAGAAAAGACAGTAGTTGAATGTGACGGTAAACTCGATCAGTTTGATGCTATGTGGATTTCATCTCTTTGTGATTCTACTGCAAAGGGAAAGCCTGATATTGAACTCGTTGACATGACCAGCCGCTTCAGAACTATAGAAGATATTACAGAAGTTACCACAAAGCCAATTATTTTCGACGGCGATACAGGAGGATTAACAGAGCATTTTGTGTACACTGTTCGTACTCTTGAGAGGCTTGGCGTTAGTGCAGTAATAATCGAAGACAAAAAGGGGCTTAAAAAGAACTCACTTTTTGGAACTGATGTTGAACAGACTCAGGCTTCTATTGAAGAATTTAGTGCTAAAATCTCTGCAGGCAAGAAAGCGCAGCTTACGGATGATTTTATGATTATTGCTCGCATTGAGTCTTTAATTCTTGAAAAAGGAATGGAAGATGCGCTCGAGAGAGCCAGAGCGTTTGTATCTGCAGGTGCGGATGGTATTATGATTCACAGTAGAAAGAAGGACCCTGCTGAAATCATTGAATTCTGTGATAAATTCCGTGCGGAAAACAAAACTACTCCTATAGTGGTTGTTCCTTCGAGTTTTAATACTATTACAGAAAATGAACTCGCTGAGCACGGAGTGAATATTGTTATCTATGCCAACCAGCTTACACGTTCTGCTTTCCCTGCTATGCAGAAGACTGCAGAAGATATTTTAAAATATCATCGTGCAAAAGAAGTTGATGACAGACTTATGCCTATTAATCAGATTATTACTTTGATTGATGAGATTTAGGAGACTAAATAAATGAATGTAGCAAAACTTGTAGAAATAATTGGTTCGGACTTTTATACAGGCGTTCCTGACAGTCAGCTAAAAGCTTTATGTAATTTTCTGATGGATAAATATGGTATTGATCCCAAGCATCATATTATTGCTGCAAATGAAGGTAACTGTACGGCTCTCGCTGCCGGTTATCATCTTGCTACAGGTAAAGTACCCGTTGTTTATATGCAGAATTCCGGTGAAGGAAATATTATCAATCCTGTTGCATCTCTTTTAAACGACAAGGTTTACGCAATTCCGGTTATTTTCATCATCGGATGGAGAGGTGAGCCCGGTATTCATGATGAGCCTCAGCATATCTATCAGGGAGAAGTGACTGTTAAGCTTCTTGAAGATATGGATATTGCAACATTTGTGATAGGTAAGGAAACGACTGAAGAAGAATTATCTGCAAAGATGTCTGAATTCAGAGAGATTTTATCCAAAGGTAAAGACGTTGCATTTGTCATCAGAAAAGGTGCATTAACCGATGCTCCGAAGGTTGAATATAAAAACGACAACAAAATGATTCGTGAAGAAATCATAAAACATATAGTTGCAGCAAGCAGAGAAGATCCCATTGTAAGTACCACGGGAAAGGCTTCGAGAGAACTCTTCGAAACAAGAGTTGCTAATGACCAGAGCCATAAGTACGACTTCCTTACAGTCGGTTCCATGGGTCACAGTTCTTCGATTGCTCTCGGCGTTGCAATCAATAAACCAGAGCAGCGCATATGGTGCATTGACGGTGACGGAGCTGTGCTCATGCATATGGGTTCAATGGCTGTTATTGGCGCAAATAAGCCTAAGAATTTAATTCATGTAGTCATCAATAACGGAGCTCATGAAACTGTTGGCGGAATGCCTACAGTTGCTGCAGATATTGATTTGGTGGGTGTAGCCAAAGCTTGTGGATATCCGTATGCTGTTTCGGTTGATTCATTTGAAGATCTGGATAATGAACTCAATGCAGTTAAAGAAAGAAATGAATTGAGTTTAATTGAAGTTAAATGTTCAATCGGAGCGAGAGAAGACCTTGGAAGACCTACAACAACAGCTCTAGAGAATAAGCAGAATTTTATGGATTATCTGAAAGAAATTTAATCCTTATTTGGTATATTTTTCACAATTTCACAGACTAATTTTTTAAATTGCAATCCCTTGACTTATTATGTTTATATGGTAAACTTAAGATGATACGAAAACCCATAAAAACACAAAAGCGTATCATTCGGATGGAAAGGGGGTTGTTTTTTATTGCCTAATGTAAATATAGTTAAGGTTAGCTTTGATGATTATGATGAAGAAGTTACTGCGGAGCCACAAGTCCCTTGTTCTGAACAAGAAGTATTATCTGTTTTGAATGATATTTATATCGCTGTGAATAATGATTCGTATTATTGTCCACGCGATGAAAGAAATTATTCCTTTTTTTCTTATTTTAACATTAATAAGAAAGAACAAGATTATATTTTGAAGGATTTAACTTATAGTAATTTTGTAGCAAAAATAAAAAATTTAAATGAGAATTCTAAAGCTAGGAAATTAAAAGGATATCCCGATGAATACCTATATGTATTTAAATATCCTTGTGAAATATATAAAAGAGACGACATAAAACTTATATTTCCACAAAAAGTAATGATATATATTAAGATAAACAATAGGAAAATTCCGAATAAAATTGTGATAGTTGTTTCTTTTCATGAAAACAGAAAATGATGAATGATAAAAAAATATATTATAGATTTTTAATTGTAAAGAATTTGAATGAAAGATGGTGGTTTATATGTATAAAAATATGATTACATACTGTTCTAATTGTGATGATTTGGTTGAGTTTGATGTTAAAGATGAAGAAATAAAAGATGAGTATAAAGGACAGAAGATTGTTTTTAGATTTCAGGTTGGAAGATGTAAAAAATGCAAATCAGAAGTATCTACTGACAATAATTATAATTTTTTAAAGGCCTATAAAAGAATAGAAGCATATGAAAAAGCGATGGGCTTAATTACAATAGATGATATTTCGGAGTTATTGAATAAATATGACTTAGGTAAAGAATCGTTATCTGATATAGCAGGCTTTGGCAAAATTACTATTAAACGGTATTTTGAAGGGTTTTTACCTGCTCGTGAATATTCTGCTATTCTTTATAATATTTTAAATGATGAAAAGATATTTATGAAATATGTTGAAGCCAATAAAGTAAAATTAAAGGATGTTACATATAGAAAAATTATGACTAGGTATGAAAGACTGAATGAGATTGGGTCGTCAAAAATTGATCAAATTTCTAATTATCTTATTACTCATTTGGAGGAGGTTACACCATTGGCTTTGGAAAAACTATTGTTCTTCTCTAATGGTGTTAATTATGCATTAAACGGTTCACGTTTAATTGATGAAGACAGTCAGGCTTGGGCTCATGGACCTGTATATCCTTGTGTTTATAATAAATATAAAAAATATGGTTATAAACCAATTGATGATGGTATATATAGTACGCATGGCTGCCTGGTTTCGAAACTATCAGAAGAAGAAATGAAGGCCATTGATTTAGTTATAAAAACATTTGGTCTTTATTCACCTAAAACCATGGAGAAAATAAGCCATTCACAAATTCCCTGGATTGAAAAAAGAAATGGATATAGTGAAGAAGAGGCTGGAAATGATATAATAGATGAGAATTCAGTTAAGCAATATTATATTGAAAATAAATTGAATTCAGAAGAAAACATTATGAATTATATTTTGGATTGTGTTAAGAGTTGAAAATAGTATAATTAATTTATGGACAGAAAATATTTCGGCAATTCATTATTATCTAACAGCGAAGATTTGTTCAACGCTACGATTTTTATAAGCGGTTCTTATGGAATGCTCGCTTCTTTCTTTGTGTTTTACCTGATCAATTTAAATGAAGAATATAATGCAAATATTAAGATACTCTGCCAGGGCAGAAGTCATGATAAGATGGTCGCTCGTTTTGGTGATTATCTTGATAAAGAGTATTTTATTGAGATTAATGACGATATCTGCTCGGAACTTAATATCAGTTATGATATTGATTATATAGTTCATGCGGCCAGCCTTGCGAGCTCGCAGTATTACAATACGAGACCTGTAGATGTTTTGATGCCCAATGCTATGGGAACTTATCATCTTTTAGAATTAGCTCATAAAAAAAACGTAAAATCTTTTCTTTTCTTAAGCACCGGAGAAGTGTACGGAAACATTCCTCCTTCGGATACTGTTTATGATGAGACTACCGGATTTGGTGCCTTGGACAGCATGAATATCAGGAACTGTTATTCCGAGAGTAAGCGCATGGGAGAGCTTCTTTGCAAAGCATACTTTGTTCAGTACGGAGTAAAGACTGTAGTTACCCGTTTAGCGCACACATATGGCCCTACAATGGATTTAATGAACGATAAGCGAGTATTTACCGAGTTCGTCAAAAATATCGTAAATAACGAAGATATAGTGATTAAAAGTTCAGGAACTACAGAGAGAATTTTCTGTTACGCAGCAGATGCAGTAGAAGCTTTCATTTTGATGATGACCAAAGGTGAGGGTGGTGAAGCATATAACCTTTACAACAACTATCAGAGAGTAATGATTCGTGAACTCGCTGAAAGACTTGTAGCCTTATATCCTGAGAAAAATCTTAAGGTTGTATACGAAAAGCGTGATGATGCAAATTATCTCGAATGTCCTGTTGAAAAGCCCATCCGAATGAGCACAGACAAACTTGAATCGCTTGGTTGGAAGCCTAAGTACAGTATCGAGGAAGGCTTTAAACTGACGATAGATTATTTTGAATTCATTAAGAAAAACTGATAAGAAATTATGAATGCAGAAAAACTGAAATCATTTTACAAAAACAAAAAAGTATTAATAACCGGCCATACTGGTTTTAAGGGATCGTGGCTTTGCCTGTTGCTTAAATCACTTGATGCTGATGTATACGGATATTCGTTGAATCCTCCGACAAAACCTTCTTTGTTTGAATTGTGCGATATAAAGAACAAAATTTCACATTTTGAAGGAGATGTGCGTGATTTAGATAATTTAAAGAATGTATTCAATAAGGTTAAACCCGAGATAGTTATCCATATGGCTGCACAGCCGATTGTACGCGATTCTTACAAAGAGCCGGTCTATACTTATGACGTCAATGTAATGGGTACTGTAAATGTATTGGAATGTGTCAGACTGACTGATTCGGTGAAGAGTTTTGTAAATGTGACTACAGATAAAGTTTATCTTAATCGTGAGTTAAATGAACCCTTCAAGGAAGATGAAGAACTCTGCGGATTTGACCCTTATTCAAATTCCAAATCCTGCTCGGAACTAGTGACTTACTCATATATAAATTCGTTCTTTGGTGGCGAAACGGGTGTGATGTCTGACGGCCGAGTTGTTTCTATCAGTACATGTCGTGCAGGTAATGTGATTGGCGGTGGTGATTTTGCAAATGACCGTATTATTCCCGATTGCGTACGTGCAATTGAAGCCGGAGAGGATATAATAGTTCGAAATCCTTACTCAATCAGGCCTTACCAGCATGTATTGGAGCCTTTATTCGTATACCTTTCTATCGCTATGGAGCAATACGAAAATCCGTCATTTTCAGGTGCTTACAATGTAGGACCGAATGACTCTGACTGCATTACTACAGGCGATATGGTTACGAATTTTTGCGATAAGTGGAATTTATATCAAAGCAGTAAAAATGTTCAAGGCGAATCAAATATAAAAGAGCTCTGCTGGAAGAATCTTTCAGACAACGGCCCTCACGAAGCCGCTTTCCTAAAACTGGATTCATCGAAAGTTCGAGAAGCCTTAGTGTGGAGTCCCAGGTGGAGTATAAATGAAGCGCTTGATAAGATTGTTGAGTGGTCAGACGTTTATTTAAACGGTGGAAATGTTCTGGAAATCTCTATGAAACAAATTAATGAATTTATTAATGCTAAATAAAATCAAATATCAAGTTTTTATAATCTAAAAGGATGTTCATGCATCCTTTTTTTATTTCACTTGACTTATAGTTAGTATATGATAAACTAAAGTTAGTCAAACGCGAACTATAGTGAGGGCTATGATATGTCTTTTGATGAAGTAAAAAGAAAAGAAATCAAACTGTATCTTTTAAGAAAAATACAGGAGGATGATGAATTTGTTGTATCCAAAGTTGCGGATGCTTTTGGCATCTCTATGACAAGCGTAAAAAGATATATTGATTCCGAGATATCATGTAATCATATTTGTCAGGATTTGGATAGAAAATGCAAATATAACCTTGTATATACCAAAGCTCAATTTAATTACGATTTGTCTAAATTAACCGAAAGTGACGATGAAATTATATATGAAGATGTTTTTCCGCTTTTAAATATAAATAATAATGCCTATAAAATATGGAGTTATGTATTACCTGAAATATTTAATAATTCTATAGAACATTCTTTTGGGAAAAAAATTTCAATCTATATTTATACATGTTTTTTAAACACAAAGATAATTGTTGTAGATGATGGTATTGGAGTTTTTAAAAGCATTATCGATTATAGAAAAAAGAATGGGAATAAAGATAATGATTTAAGAGACGCTGTTTTGGAATTGTATAAGGGAAAATTTACAACCAACCCACAAAATCATTCAGGGGAAGGAATATTCTTTTCTTCCAAATTGCTTGATAAACTTGCCTTGGTTTCTGATAATACCATTTTTAAGACGGGGTTTGATGGAGAATATAAGATAATTAATTCACATTTACTTTCATATGCAATGAAGTTTTCAAAGAAAGGAACGGTGGCAATTATGGAATTGGAAAATGATACAAAAAGAAAAAGTATTGATATATTTAATGAATACTCTGATGTTGATGAAGGACTTATAAAAACCATGGTTCCTGTTTTTGAAGCGTGCAGAGAAAGAAATCCTATTGCCAGATCTCAAGCTAGAAGGATAACTGATAGGTTAAATGCATTTAAAGAGGTTGAATTGGATTTCTCGAATTGTGAGATAATGGCCCAAGGCTTTGCAGACGAATTATTCAGGGTTTTTCAAAATGCAAATCCGAATATTAAACTAATCCCTGTTAATATGAATGAAGAAGTTAATTTCATGTACTTGCATGCAATTCATACCAAAGTTTGATTAAATAAATAAAGCTTTATTTCTTATGTTATCATATATGATTACATTGGTGTGAATGAAGGCTTTTTATGAGCAATCAAAAATGCTATAATCTTTTAAGAATGATTATCAAAAGGATTTAATAAAATGAGCAGATGGACTAACGAAGCAGAAGCTAAAAATGAAATATTAAAACTGGTAGAAGATTATTACAATCAGTTTAAGGCTCCTAACAAGCCTTTCGAGCCTGGTGACAGAATTAATTATGCATCAAGAGTTTATGATGACAAAGAGATGTGTAATCTGGTTGATTCCGCGCTTGAATTCTGGCTTACTTCAGGCAGATTTACTGCTGAATTTGAAAAGAAATTTGCAGAGTATTTAAACGTCAGATTCTGTTCGCTCGTAAATTCCGGTTCATCAGCCAATCTGCTTGCTTTTATGACTTTGACGTCTCCTTTGCTTGGAGAGAGACAGGTTAAACCCGGCGATGAAATGATTACCGTAGCTGCGGGATTCCCGACCACGGTTACGCCTGCGATTCAGTATGGTGTGGTGCCTGTATTTATTGACGTTACAATCCCTCAGTACAACATGGATGTCACGATGCTTGAAAAGGCCTTATCTGACAAGACAAAGGTTGTAATGGCTGCACATACACTGGGTAATCCTTTTGATTTAAAAACCGTAAAAGAATTCTGCGATACGCACAATCTCTGGCTTATCGAAGATAACTGTGATGCTTTAGGCTCGGTTTATGACGGCAAATTAACAGGTACAATCGGAGACATCGGTACATCTTCGTTTTATCCTCCTCACCATATGACAATGGGCGAGGGTGGAGCGGTTTATACAGACAATCCTTTACTTCACAAGATTATGAGGTCTCTTCGCGACTGGGGCAGAGACTGCTCATGTCCTTCGGGCAAAGACAATCTCTGCGGTCACAGATTTGACAGACAGTACGGTGAACTGCCTTTGGGTTACGATCATAAATACGTTTATTCGCATTTTGGATATAACCTTAAGGCAACAGATATGCAGGCAGCCATAGGCGTTGCCCAGCTTGAAAAATTCCCTTCTTTCGTAGATAAAAGAAGAGCTAATTTTAAGAGACTTTATAACAGATTAAAAGCAATAGAAGATAAGGTTATCTTGCCTGAAGCATGCGAGAATTCAGACCCGAGTTGGTTTGGTTTTATGATCACTTGTAAAGGTGATGTAAAGCGTTCTTTTGTTGTGCCTTTCATCGAATCAAAAGGCATTCAGACCAGAATGCTTTTTGCCGGTAATCTAACCAAGCATCCCTGCTTTGATCAGATGAGAAAAGAAGGTAAGGGCTACCGCATCGTCGGAGAGCTTGCAAATACCGATATAATCATGAATAATTCGTTCTGGGTGGGCGTTTATCCCGGTATGACTGATGAAATGATTGATTATATGGCAGATATGATTATTGAAGCAGTAGAAAATTGTGTGATATAATAACTTCATGGACAGGGATAAATCATACTATTTTAAACTTAAAAATATATCTACGAAAAGGAAGATAATAATCTGCGTATTATCTTACCTTTTTTCTATTTTTGCGGTTTTCGGCATTCAGTTTGACAAATATTCCAGATACAATTTTTCATATGTTTATTTCTTTGTTTTATTTGTACTTTTTGCGCTGCATTTAGTTATTCTTTATGTTGTTTATTCGCATTTGGACGATATTTCCGAGCTCGTAAAAGGCAAAGAAAAGGAAGCCATGGAAGAAGCCATGAAGGCGGTTGAAAAGGCGAGAGCGGAAGGCAAAGTATTAAAAGGTCCTGTAAAGCAGAAAGGTTTTATGGGCATTCTGTTCAGATTCAGATTTCTTTTTTCTTTTATACTGCTTGGCGCCATATATACCATTCAGTTTTTAGGCCTTTATCCCGGCATTTTTGCGTTTGATGCAAGATCGCAGTATTTGAGTTACTTAAGTAACAATATGTCGGAGTTTCACCCGATTCTTCATACCGTAATGCTCGGCTCGATCATAAAAGCAGTATCAAGCGATCCTTATTCGATTAACCACGGTGTTGCTGTATTTGTAATTATTCAGATAATCCAGTGTGTACTTGCTTTTTCATGTATAGTTTCATACCTATTTAAGAAGGCTCGTAATCCTGTTATTTTCTTCGTTGCAATAGTTTATCTCGGTTTCTTCCCTCCCATTGTCTGGGAAGTTTTATCGGTTACAAAAGATACGTATTTCCTGATTGATTTTATATTCGCTGTTATTCTCTCGCTGATGATGCTTGATATTATTAACAAGCCTGCGCATATGCCTCAGGGCAAAGGCAATAATCCTGTCATTCTTGTTGCTATTGCAATTATGCTTGGCCTTTGCATTAACGGAATGTGCATCTTCAGAAACAACTGTATTTATGTTATTCCATTCTTTATCATTCCGCTTGTATTCGTACTTAAGAAAAAGAAATGGCTCATCGGTATAACTGCAGCTGTTTTTATCTCAGGATTTCTTATTTATAAACTGATTTTTGTTCCGGAATTTGCTTCTTACAAACCTGACGGACGAGAAAAATATTCTGTACCCATTCAGCAGATAATGGCTGTTTATACAAGGGAAGATGCTGTTGTATCTGCAACGGACAGAGCAATGATTGAAAGACTTATTCCCGAAGAAGGAAGAGTTTATCTGCCTTACATCGCTGATATTCCAAAGTCTGTTGTTGATATGGAGTATTACAAAGAGAACAAAGAAGCGGTTAACGATATGTATTTCCGCCTCCTAAAAGACAATAAAGGTATTTTCACTGATGCATTTCTTGCTTTAAACTGCGGACTCTGGTATCCGGGTTTTGAACTGACACTTTACCCTGACGGTACCAAGGGTTACTGGCCGGTCACTTGCTATGAACCTGCGGTCATGAATTCGCAGCTTGAATTTGTTCATGAATATCATAAAAACATTGAAGCATCGATTTTCTCAAGAAAATGGTCGATTTCTTCATACCTGGTTGCGCCCGGTTCGTTCTTCTGGCTGTTCCTAACATTCTTCGGATATGTAATCGAAAAGAAGAAATTTAAATATTTTCCGTTATTCATCTTTGCGTTAATGTATTTTGCAACATTTCTTTTAGGACCTGTTGCACTCGTCAGATATGTCATTTACTTATATGTGCTTTTGCCGATTTATCTTACGATTTACTCAAGCTAAAAGTTTGGATAAATAGTGTTTATGTGATATAATAATTACTGTATTAAAAATGGTGGGGACGGATATGATCAGATTTTTTAAAACCATAAAAAGCATATATCTTTTAGTAAACAATCCGGTTACAAAGTTTCTGGTAAAGAACCTGTTTCTGATTATCGGATTTTTCATAAAATGGTTCTTCATTATACTTGTCGGACCGATCAGCTGGTTTGTATTTAAACTTTCGTTTAAGGCTGCTTTTACGAAGACTTTACCTAAGATGCTTAAAAAATATTTTACGGTGACTTTCCCTAAAGTATTAAAAAAGAAACTTTCGAAAACTTATCCCGTAAATTTAATTTCAAGCTTTATAAAGACCACTTAAATATATAATATTTAAAATGCCGTTTGTGTCCTACAAATGGCATTTTTTTATTGCCATAAAAAAATTAATTTATAAATCTTTTACTTGTCAAATGCATTTTTATAGTGTAAATTCATTTATTGTGTAATGTTGAAAGGGAAGAATATTTCGCTTTTTCTTCTATATATAATGCGAAATATTGATTGGAGTTTTATATGGCAAAGTATTTGGTTATAGTGGAATCACCTGCCAAGGTAAAGACAATTAAGAAATTTTTAGGTTCAAATTATGAAGTTGTTGCATCCCAGGGACATGTCAGAGATATGCCCAAGAGCCAGCTCGGTTTTGACGAAAATTTCGATCCTAAATATATAACGATTCGTGGTAAAGGCGATGTACTTTCAAACCTTCGTAAGGAAGTTAAGAAAGCAGATAAGATTTATCTCGCAACTGACCCTGACCGTGAGGGAGAAGCAATCAGCTGGCATCTTTATGAAGCTTTGAATCTAAAAGAAAAGAAAGTTGCCCGTATTACGTTTAACGAAATCACTCAGTCTGCAGTTAAGGAAGCTTTAAAGAATCCCCGTGATATCGATATGAATCTCGTGGATGCTCAGCAGACACGTCGTGTACTTGACCGTATGGTTGGTTACAGAATTTCTCCTCTTTTATGGGCTAAGATTAAAAGAGGCTTATCTGCCGGACGTGTTCAGTCTGTTACTTTAAAGATGATTTGTGACAGAGAAGACGAGATTAATGCATTTATTCCCAAGGAATTCTGGTCGCTCGATGCGCACCTTAACGTTGAAGGCGAGAAAAAGCCCCTTGTAGCTGCGTTTTATGGTAAAGGCGATGAGAAAGTCGAATTAACTGATAAAGCTCAGGTAGAGGCAATTAAGAAAGATTTAAAAGGTGCTGAGTTTAAAGTAGCTGAAGTTAAAAGCGGCTCTAGAAAGAAAAACTCACCGCTTCCTTTTACGACATCTACTCTTCAGCAGGAAGCAAGTAAGGTGCTTGGATTCTCCACACAGAAGACCATGCGTATCGCACAGAGTCTTTACGAAGGTGTTAATGTCGGTAAAAGTACTGTCGGTGTAATTACATACCTTCGTACCGATTCAACCAGAGTTTCTGACGAAGCGTTAAAGTCTGCTAAAGATTATATTACAAAGAATTTTGGCGATAACTACAACAATCCTGTTGAGCAGAGCAAAGGCACAGGCAAGAAGATTCAGGATGCTCATGAAGCCATCAGACCTACGGATCTTTTAAGAACTCCTGAGATGATGAAAGAATATCTTGGAAGAGACGAGTTAAGGCTCTATACTCTTATTTACAAGAGATTTCTTGCTTCAAGAATGGCTCCCTGCGTATTTGATACAGTATCTACCAAGATTGCTGCCAAGGATTATTCATTCAGAGTTAACGCATCAAAGATTTCATTTGATGGTTACAGAGCAGTTTATACATCCGACGATGACGAAAAGGATGACAAGAACGCTTTAGTTAACAAGCTTGATAAGAAATCCAAACTTAAACTTGATAAACTTGAAGGCGAACAGCATTTTACACAACCTCCCGCACACTTTACGGAAGCAGGCCTCGTAAAAGCGATGGAAGAGCAGGGCATTGGCCGTCCTTCCACATATGCGCCTACGATTACAACCATCATGGCAAGACATTATGTGCTTAAGGAGAACAAGAACCTTTATGTTTCGGACTTAGGCGAAGTTGTTAACAAAATGATGGAAGAAGCTTTCCCGACAATTGTTGATGTAAGCTTTACAGCCAACATGGAGCAGTTACTCGATGCTATCGAAGAAGGTACTGTTCAGTGGAAGACAGTTGTTGCTAACTTCTATCCCGATCTTGACGAAGCTGTTAATAAGGCTACAAAAGAACTTGAGCATGTTAAGGTTCAGGATGAGGAAAGTGATGAAGTGTGCGAACTTTGCGGAAGAAAGATGGTATTTAAGTTCGGACCTCACGGTAAGTTCTTAGCCTGCCCCGGTT
>JAEEGF010525122.1_pt1 | contig 24952 bp, 20 predicted proteins | sample 9134171 | NCBI WGS metagenome assembly JAEEGF01 (sample SAMN16246542, study PRJNA631951) | gut metagenome | biome: gut microbiome; feature: rumen; material: AP-attached | host: Bos | place: Iran: Karaj | collected 2018-10 | reverse complement strand
GGGCGACATCCCCTTATAAAAAGGAGATAACATGCAGACAATCGCAAAACCAGACAAAAGTGCGATTTTCAAGAATAAGGTAAAGACATGGTTTTCCCAACCTCAGAATATTATACTTTTGCTGTTTGGGATTGTTTTGACCTTCAGTACTGTCGCACCGATCATCGCAATTGTAAAAGACACTTTTGCGATCCATCCGGGAACCATTGATCAGCATCTGACAAAAAGAGCTTCCGGATACACAATAGTTAACTACACAGATCTTTTCACAAGTAAACTTGCAAAGACAAACCTCTGGACACCGCTTCTTAACACGGTGATCCTCTCAGTACTCACCTGCTTTATATCAATCCTGTTCGGCGGACTTTTTGCTTTTCTTGTAACAAGAACAGATATGAAGTTTAAAAAGTACTTAAGCTCCATCTTCATTTTCCCTTACATCATGCCTCAGTGGACACTGGCGGTTGTATGGCAGCACATGTTCTACTCAAACAAAGTAACGGGAACATCCGATGGACTTTTAGCAGCAATCTTTAATGTGTACTTCCCACACTGGTGGTGCCAGGGAGTATTTCCAAGTGCCATGGTTCTTGGCCTTCACTACGCACCATTCGCCTATATCCTTATAGGCGGTATCTTCAAAAACATGGATGCCAACCTCGAAGAGGCAGCAACCATCCTTGATACACCAAAGTGGAAGATAATGTTCAAGGTTACACTTCCAATGATCAAGCCGGCTATCCTCTCAACAATCCTTCTGGTATTCGGAAGTGCCATGGGAAGTTATCCGGTACCGCATTATTTGAACCTTACAACACTTTCAACCAAGTACATTTCAATGAACAGCAAATACACCGGAGAGGCTTCAATCCTCGCCATCATCATGATGATCTTCGGCGTACTGATTCTTGGAATGAACCAGCTCTCACTTAAGAGCCGTAAGAATTACACCACTGTAACCGGTAAGTCAGGTCAGCTCACAAAGCTCACAATCGGTAAAGTCGGAAAATATCTTGTGGGAATCATATTTATCATCATCACATTCTTCACAAGTATCTGGCCAATCGTTCTGTTTGCCCTTGAGACCTTCCTTCCGAATCCTGGTGACTACAGCTTCCTTTACACAGGAAACCTTGCACACCTTACAAACAAGTGGTGGGTAACAAACGAGAATATTACAGAGAACGGTATGTACGGTCAGCCCGGTATCCTGTACAACAAGACAATCTGGCATGCGTTCTTCGGAACCTTATTCCTGGCAGTTGTCTGTGCACTTATCGCAGGAACAATCGGAACTCTCATCGGATATGCCGTAGCAAAGAAGAGAAGAAATAAGTGGGCCAACTACGTAAACAACGTTGCATTTTTGCCTTACCTTATGCCTTCCATCGCAGTTGGAGCAGCGTTCTTCATCCTCTTCTCCAACGAGCGCATCAATCTGTTCAACACATACACACTTCTGATCATCGCAGGTGTTGTAAAATACATACCGTTTGCTTCCCGAAGCTCATTAAACTCAATGCTTCAGATCTCTAACGAGCTTGAAGAAGCCGCGATAATCATGAACACATCATGGATAAAGAGAATGACCAGGATCATCATTCCGATCCAGAAGTCCTCTATCATAAGCGGATATCTTCTTCCGTTCATGACATGTCTTCGTGAGTTGTCCCTGTTCCTTCTTTTGTGTACACAGGGCTTTATCCTTTCAACTACACTTGACTACTTCGATGAGATGGGTCTTTACGCATTCTCAAGTGCCATCAACCTGATCCTCATCGTAACAATTCTTGTATTTAACACATTAGTGAACAAGCTGACAGGCGCCAGCCTTGACAGCGGCATAGGAGGAAAGTAATCATGCCGGAAATTATTTTAGAAAATATAACAAAACGTTGGGGAAAGTTCTTCGGCGTAGATAATGTAAGCCTCAATATCCCGGATAATTCCTTTATTACACTTCTCGGACCTTCAGGCTGTGGTAAGACTACAATCCTTCGTATGATCGCAGGTCTCGAGACACCCACTGAGGGAAGGATAACAATCGGGGACAAGGTAGTGTTTGATTCAAACGCAGGTATCAACGTTCCTGCCAACAAGCGTAAAGTAGGATTCCTTTTCCAGAACTACGCACTTTGGCCCAACATGACAGTTTACGAGAACATCTCTTTTGGTCTTAAGAACATCCATGAGGAGATGCCGGTAGTTGAAGTTGAAGCCAAGCAGGCAGGGGATCTTGTGAGAGCCCTTCAGAACGGTAATAAGGTAAAAGAGATCATTGAGGAATGCCGTGATAAGAATGGCAAGCTCGATGAGAACAAGGCTTATGTTAAGCTTATCGACAATTACAATCTCTCAATCTATACAGCAAAAGATCTTTTCGCTATGGGTATTCATACTGCATCCGATGCAGCAGCGCTTGCTAAGACCAAGCTTGCAGAATATGAGAGCAAGCTCGCCGGAATTAAGAGCAGATATGAAAAAGAGGGCAAGAGCCTGAACGATAAGTTTGAAGTAACAAAGAACGGTGAGCCTGTTATCGAAAACAGAAAGCTTTCCAAGGAAGAGATTGATTCAAGAGTAAGAGCATGCTCAAGAATCGTTAAGATCGGAATGTTCATGGACAGATACCCTGCAGAGCTCTCCGGTGGACAGCAGCAGAGGGTTGCTATTGCCCGTACACTTGCTCCGGAGCCACAGGTTCTTTTCATGGATGAGCCTCTTTCAAACCTTGATGCCAAGCTTCGTCTCGAGATGAGATATGAGCTGCAGAGACTCCATGTTGAGACAGGATCAACTTTCGTATATGTAACACATGACCAGATGGAAGCAATGACACTGGCCACAAGGATCTGCCTTGTAAGCAACGGTGTTCTTCAGCAGTACGCAGCTCCGCTTGAAGTTTACAACAGACCTTCAAACCTCTTCGTTGCAGATTTCGTCGGAAATCCTTCCATGAACTTTGTTGATGCAAAGGGAACTCAGGGAAGCGATGGAAGCCTTTCACTGGATATCCTCGGCGGAATCAAAGCAAGATTTGTTCCTACAGAAAAGATGGACCTCACAGAATGGAGAGCAGCTCGTGACAAAGAAGCTGCTGACAAGGCAGAGTTTGAGCGCCAGAGACTCCTTCAGAAGGGCGCTGTAGAAAAAAGCAACAAGGACGAGGTATTCAAGTATCATGTTCAGAAGGTGGAAGAGCAGGATGATTCAATTGTTGACGAGCCTGTCATCACCGACGAGGACTTCGTTATCGGTATCCGTCCTGAAGCAATAGACATCGATCCAAATGGCAAGATCGACACAACCATCTATGGTGCGATGCCTACAGGAATGGAGTCAACACTAAAGCTTAAGGTTGGCGAGTTCCTTCTTACCAGCGTTATCTTCGGTGGCGTGATCTATCAGATCGGCCAGGAAGAGAAGATCAACATCAATGGAGAGAACATCCTCCTCTTTGACAGAAGATCAGGTAAGCTCATCTGCTCAGGCAGGATTGAGCTCTGATATAAAACATCCTCTACTTAAGAATCTTGAGTTTATGGGCCATCCGCGTGAATTATTCATGCGGATGGCTTATTTTATGGTAAAATAAAGGGGCAAACGTGATTTATTCGCATATTAGATTACGTAAGGGAGGCATAAAATGGAAAACAGACCGGTAGGTAGAAAGAAAAATGTCACCGAAGGCGGCAGCGGGGTTCACAAGCGTGGTGAAGGCCTGGGCACCGGCCCTGTCGGTAACAGTGCTGGTTATTCATCGGGTTCATCTTCATCCGGTGGGGGTGGCGGCCCTCAGAGATCCGGCGGTAGAAGTCCCCTCTTTATGATCATTATTATTTTGTTCCTTGTTCTCGGAGGCGGTGGAGGATTATCCTCATTCCTCGGAGGCGGAGGCAGCAGTGTAAGTGATACTACGCAGTATACAAATACTACTCAGCAGACACAGCCGGCTACGACCACAACAACTTCAACAGGTTCAGGGTCAGCATCAACCGGTACCGGCCTTAGCAGCTCAGGTTCATCCGGAATGTCTATTCTGGGACAACTCCTTGGCGGAGGCGGGTACGGCGCATACTCAGGTGCCAGCTCAGGAGCATCGGCAGCCTGGAGCGCAGATCCCAACACAGGAAGACTCAACACATCGGTATCTCCAAGTGCTCGTGCAAAGAGAACAGTTATTAAGGGCAACGGCGAAGATGTTGTAACTATCATGGTTTACATGTGCGGCGCAGACCTTGAGTCCAGAAGCGGAATGGCAAGCAGGGACATTCAGGAAATGCTGGGTGCAAACCTCGGGGATAACGTAAACCTGATCATATATACAGGCGGAGCAAAGCAGTGGCAGAACAATGTTATCTCAAGCTCCACAAATCAGATATATCAGATCAAGAACGGTCAGATGGCACTTCTTAAGGACAACCTCGGAAATGCAGCAATGACCAAGCCGGAGACACTTTCAGGCTATATAAACTGGGCTGCCAAGAACTTCCCGGCTAACAGAAATATCCTTATCTTCTGGGATCACGGCGGCGGATCCACAGGCGGCTATGGATATGACGAGAAATTCCCTCAGGCAGGAGCTATGTCCCTTGCAGGAATCAACAAAGCGCTCAAGGACGGAGGCGTGACCTTCGACATGGTCGGCTTTGATACCTGTCTGATGGCTACAGTTGAGAATGCACTTGTTGTTTCAAACTACTCGGATTATCTTGTAGCTTCCGAGGAGACAGAGCCCGGTATAGGCTGGTACTATACAAACTGGTTAAATGCCCTTGGCAAGAACACTTCCATGGAGACTGTGCAGATCGGCAAGAACATCATTGATGACTTTACCGATGCCTGTGCAAGAAACTGCCCCGGACAGAAGACAACTCTTTCACTTATAGATCTTGCAGAGCTTTCTGAGACAGTTCCCGCAGAGCTTGCTGATTTCTCCAAGGATACTTCCGAAATGATAAACGGAGATAATTTCCAGACTGTATCCGGTGCAAGAAGCAGCACAAGAGAATTCGCTCAGGCAAGGATAGATCAGGTAGACCTTGTGGACTTTGCAACCCGCATGGATACAGCAGAGTCAAAAGAGCTGGCATCAGCCCTCAGGGACGCCATCAAGTACAACAAGACAAGCTCAAACATGACCAATGCATATGGACTTTCAATTTACTTCCCTTACAAGAAGTCAGGAAATGTCCAGAGTATGCTTAATACCTACGATGACATCGGAATGGATGAGGACTATGCAAAGTGTATCGCAAGCTTTGCATCGATGGGTACAGCAGGTCAGGTGGCAGCAGGCGGAAGTGCTACCGCATCGCCGGTTGGTTCCATTTTCGGAGACTTCTCGGGAAGCACAGGCAGCAGCGGAGCAGGCTCGGCTGAGCTTATTACACAGCTCCTCACAACCTTCCTCTCAAGTGACTTTAGCAGCGTATCAGGTCTTACATCATCCAACTCGGGCTTTATCGGAAAGAGCCTGGATGTCGAGAGAGCAGCGGAATATATCGCAAACCACAGCTTTGATCAGTCAGCTCTTTTCTGGTCTCAAAACGCTGCAGGCGAAGATGTGATCAAGCTTTCCGAGGATCAGTGGAGCATGGTTCAGGACCTTGAGCTCAATATGTTCTATGATGACGGAGAAGGCTATGTAGATCTTGGACTTGATAACATATTTGACTTTGACGATGAGGGCAACCTTAAGTCTCAGACAGATAAGACATGGATGTCAATTGACGGACAGGTAGTGGCATATTATGTCATCGATGTTCAGGGAACATCAGACAGCTATGCGATTACAGGCCGTGTTCCATGCTATATCAACGGCGTAAGAAGTAATCTCATTCTTGTATTCGATTCAGAAAACGAGGATGGATATGTGGCAGGAGCATGCTACGATTACGTTGAAGGTGAGACAGAGACTGTTGCCAAGAACACAACCGAACTTGCAGAAGGCGATGTCATCGACTTTGTATGCGACTACTACGGATATGACAAGAGCTACCAGGACAGCTATTACCTTGGCGAGCCTATGACAGTTAAGGGCAGCATGTCAGACATGACAATCAGCAACACCTATGTCGGAGACGGCGAAGCTCTTGTAACCTACAGATTTACAGATATTTACGGCCAGGATTACTGGACAGATGCAATTGCTTACTGATTGATCGGGTAAAATAAACGCCATCACTTCAAGAGTTGAAGTGGTGGCGTTTTTCTTTCTTACATTATACAAATTTCCTTGCGCTCACAAAGAGCCTTCCCTTCCTTGTGGTACCGGAAGGACCGTCATATATGAATTTGCCGTGTCCTCTTACTGATACCCGGCTTCCGACCTTTAAGTCATAACCGCCGCTGTAGGCAGTACGTCCGTCGATGAATACCATCTCGCTCTCTATAAGCTTCTGGGCTTCGCTTCTTGAAAGGTGATAGACGAAAGCAATGATCGCATCAGTTCTCTCGGAGGCGACACTTCCGCTTACCTCTTCATATGTGGGCCGGATATTGCAGTCAGCTGAGCTTACCTTTTCGCATTTTACCGAGGTGTGCCTGATCCTCACCAGCTCTTTGCAGATCATCTCGGCAATCTCGATTGTGGCAAAAACAAATGCTTCTTTATCGCCGGTCAGGATGTCACCTATCTGATCGCGCTCTATTCCAAGATTCATAAGAGCTCCCAGATAGTCCCTGTGATTTAAATCATCCGAAAACTTGTTGTTTAGTGGAGTGATATGCACGCAGGAGAGTACCGAAGGTTCAGCCTTTTCCGAGGCGAGGAAGGTCTCTTCATCCATATAATCAGGGAGGAAGCACACCATTGCCCTCTCGGCATCATCAAAGCCGCCATAGATACAAAAGGCGGCGCCACAGTATTCATGCACGTTTGATGGAACTCCCTCAGAAGAGAGCATCCTGTAGAAATGCGAAAGTTCAGAGAGTGATAGAAAGTCCGTGTGAGTAACAAAACCGTTCTGATAGGCTCTGTTTGCCAGATCTCTGATCCTCCCCGCAAGGAACTCATAACTCTTTTCTTCCAAGTGAAAGCTCCTTTCCGTTAAGGATCGCAAGCCTTAGATTATCCTCTTTGTCATAGGCCATTTTCAGGGAAAAGAAATCCCGGCTCTCTTCAAGCTGCTTGAAGAATATTTTGTCGCCTTCCCAGAGGTTAAGGTTATAAACATCTTTTTTGTTTACCCATTCAAGCTTGCCTTCATTGCATTCTTTGGGTTCGCCTCCGGGCCATTTGGCGGTAAAAAGACTCATCAGCTCATAGTCACCCTTGTCGGAGACAAAGGTAATGACGGCCCTATAGGCAAAGTCCTCAAGAGGAATGTCAAAGCCTGTTTCCTCAAAGACTTCTCTCTTTACACATTCCTCGGGGCTTTCAGTGCCTTCAAAGTGGCCGCCGACTCCGATCCATTTGTCCTTGTTGATATCATTTTTCTTGGAAATCCTGTGCATCATGAGATATTCATCATCTCGTTCGATATAGCACAGGGTTGTAAGCTGAAACTCCATGTTCAGTCGTCCTTATCTTTCTGTCTCTTTTTGATCTTGCGATGTTTCTTTTTCAGGTCTTCCATGTCTTCGGTGGAGATGAACCTGCAGGTCTTAACTACATAGAGTTTATCGTTCTCAGCCTTTTTGATGCGAACCTTGGCTTTCATGAAGCCATGCTTTTCGCAGTATGCAACAGCGTAGTAGTGCTTGCCGTTAGGGGTAAACCACTTGACTACCCTCTTAAGGTTCTTTTTACAGAGATAACACCTGGTGCTCATGATCTCGATATTCTCAAGGATGTCTTCTTTATTGGCAAACTCACGCGAGATGTACTTCTCGTAGTTGTCGAAGATTATCCGTATTTCCTGCTTCTTGGTCTTGGGTGTGACATAGGTGTCAAAAGAAATCTTACTGAGAGCCTTTTCGCCGAGGCGCTTAAAGATCTTGGCTGTATATTCCGCATCTGCCAGAGCTCTGTGAAAAGGAATATCTTTTTCGATACCCAGCTCGTCAATGGCAGACTCAAGGCCCCTTCTGGATTTTCCGTTGTCATAGGCAAGACTGTAAAGCTTTTGGACATCGTAAAAAGCAAGGGGTCTGTCAGATAAAAGAGGCTGACCGAAGAAATCCAGATTGCGCTGGAATTCGGTAAGGTCCAGCGGTCCCCAGGTACAGAACTTGGGATCTTCTCCGCACCATTCCAGGAACTCTTTTGCAACATCCTCAAATTTCTCGCCGCTTTCAAGATCCTCCATTGAGAGGTGGATAAGTTTACCGGTGATGCGGTGCATGTGCTGATGGACCTGCGGCTTAATAAGCCGTGAGAATTCACCTATCTTTTCTCTGTTTTCATTAAGTTTGACTGCGCCGATCTCAACAATCTCAAAGACGAGAGTTTTGCCGTCCCTGGTAACAGGCGCATCACCCTGATTCCACTCAAGGTCAAAGACAATGTAGTTATTCATGCATTAATGATAAGAGGAGAAAAAAATATTTGCAACAGGTATTGACAAATTAGATTGTGTACAATATGATTGTATACAGAGACAAGCAGATATGTATGCAAATAAATATATCGAGCTTGCTCAGATAGATTTGTTTGTATAGTTGTTTATGGAATTCAAAAGGAGGATTCACCATGAGCTTTTATGATTATTCAGTAACAGATGCACAGGGAAATGAAGTATCAATGGAAAATTACAGAGGTAAGGTAGTGCTTGTTGTAAATACAGCAACAGGATGCGGATTTACCCCACACTATAAAGATATTGAGGCTATGTATGAGAAGCTTCACGACAAGGGACTTGAGATCCTTGATATTCCTTGCAATCAGTTCGCAGGCCAGACACCCGGAACTGACGAGGAGATCCATGAGTTCTGTCAGCTTCACTACAACACAATGTTCCCTCAGATGAAGAAATCAGAAGTAAATGGTGAAGGAGCACTTCCTCTTTACAAGTTCCTCAAGAGCCAGAAGGGCTTTGAGGGATTCGGAAAAGGCCCTGCAGCCCTTGCTATGGGTGTAATGCTCAAGAAGATCGACAAGGATTACAAGAACAATCCTGAGATCAAGTGGAATTTTACAAAGTTCGTTGTGGACAGAGAGGGAAATGTAGTTGCCCGCTTTGAGCCCACAGCTGATATGAAGAAGGTAGCAGAATACGTAGAAGGAATTATGTAATCCTGCGGATCAATACTTCTTCATCCATGTAGTAGCAAGATCTATCCACGGCTCTGCGACAGGTTCGATTTCTTTTAACTCGTTCCCTGCAGTAAGCTCGTTTGCAAGAGCAAGGCCGTGACAGCCTTCCGGGAATATATGGAGCTCAGTACTGATGCCGTGCTCACGAAGAGCAGTTGCAAACAGAAGAGAGTTCTCTACCGGAACAGCTCCATCTGTAAATGTATGCCATATGAATGTCCTTGGAACATGCTCGTTGACAGCGTTTTCCAGGGACATCATTTCTTTCAGTTCTAAATAATTATCTCCAAGAAGGTTCTGGATTGAACCCTCGTGAGCAAATTTCCCCGAAGTGATAACCGGATAACAGAGCATGAGACCGTTTGGTCTTAGCTTGATTCTGTCTGCATAGGTTATGTTCATGCCCTCAGATAAAAAGTCGCTCATCCACATGCATGCATAGCTTGCTGCGAGATGTCCGCCGGCTGAGCAGCCCTGAACGACTATGGAGTCTTCTTTTATGTGCCATTCCTTTGCATGCTCTCTTATCAGAAGAATTGATCTTCCAAGCTCCATAAGCGCTGTCGGAAAAACTGCAGGAGCGCAGGAGTATCTAAGGACAGCTGCATGATAGCCCTTGGCAAGAAATGAAAGGGCTATGGGTTCTGCCTCTCTGTCCGAAGTGTAGGCGTATGCCCCTCCGGGACAGATAAGGATAAGTGGACGCTCCTTGATATTGAGAGTCTCTGCGTACTCCTGAATATATACGGTCAGCTTGGCTCCTTCAAGGGAGCCTTTTTCTTTGATGTCAAATTCCTTGTATATCATTTTTTATCCTCACAGTCTTAGAATTTCTTTGATTTGAATTTCGTGCGTCTGTATTCTTTTTTCCTGCGGTTGTAGCGAACCTTGTCGTACCTGCTGTATATCTTTTTGCCGGATACGGCAGCAGCGGTTATTGAACCTATGATTGTGGCAAGGATCAGTATGGCAATTGCGATCGCAAGAAGAATCCTTACATTTATGAATATGGTCTTGTCTGCAGCCGGGCTGTCAGCTGAACTTATCCCTGCCGCCGATGAGTAGCATACGTAAGCGTTACCTATAGGTGCACCGTTAAAGCTGTAGGCAACTCGTGCAATGGCAGTGGGGAACTGACTCTTTTCCGAATCGGTGAGATCGTATTGTATCTCATAATCGGTATCTTCTATGGTTGATGTCTTGGGAATTATGATCTGGTCGCTCTTTCCAAGTTTTAATATGGTTCCGGATCTGCCAAACACATCGTTGTCGGACTCGAAGAACAGTGAGTCATCGGGCATGTACCTTGTGTCTGAATCGGCTACGTTAATGGATTTAAAGTTGTTGAAACCGTAATTGAGAAGAGTAACAGTGTCGGTAAACTGTGAAGGTGACTCCTCCATGAAAACGATGCAGATGAGCTTAAGGCCGTCTTTTTCTGCACAGGTTACCAGGGTTTCTCTTGCAAGGTCCGTGTATCCGGTCTTGCCTCCCACAATTCCCTCATAGGACATCTCGCCGCTGATGAGCTTGTGTTTGTTGTTGAGATAGAAGTCATCAGGCTGGTTATCGGAAGCGGTAAAGTGATAGCGCGCGGTGTTTCCGACTTTACAGAGAAGCTCATTGCTAAAAAAGGCTTTTGAGATAAGTGCAAGGTCGTAGACACTGGTGTAGTGATCATCCGCCTGAAGGCCGTTGGTATTTGAAAAGTGTGTATTGGTGCAGCCAAGTTCTTGGGCTCTTTTATTCATAAGATCGACAAAGGCTGAAATACTTCCGCTTACGTGCTCGGCGACGGCGTTGGCCACTTCATTTGCACTGCCGACCATGATACCGTAGAGAGCCTGTTCAAGCGTGATTGACTGGCCGACATCCATTCCTATGTTGGAGCCTCCCTGAGGAACGCTGAAAACGGCTTCATTTGAAAAAGTGATCTCATCCGCAAGACCTGCATTCTCAACAGCCAAAAGACAGGTCATGATCTTGGTGGTGCTGGCAGGATATAATTCTTCGTTGATATTCTTGGCATAGAGGATGGTACCTGTTCCGGCCTCCATGACAATGGCCGCTTCTGCAGTGATCTCGGGGCCGTGGGGCCAGGAGCTTATTTCGTTGGACTGAATGGGAAGTTCTTTGCGCAATTGAGCTGCCTCTTCGTAGTCGGTAGCAGCACAAACAGTGTCACAGACAGACAAGCTCAGAACGAGAAAAATGAGGGCTGCGACAATGGATCTGTATATTAAATTTCTTCTTATGTTAGTATATGTAAGCTTCATGACATGCTTATAATACAATACTTCCAAACTTCGAGCAAATGGTGTAAAATTCATAGTATAAGATTCACAGGCAGGAAGAAAAATGCGTTTACGTAACATAGCAGGATCAAGAGAAGTAATAGCTGATTCAGACTTTACGATCAAGGATCCTGAAAAGAAAAAAGGCCTCTGGAAAAAAGAGGTATTTGGAAATGACAACGAGATCCATATAGAGATAGGAATGGGTAAGGGCAGATTCCTCATGGATATGGCAGCACTTCACCCCGATATCAACTACGTTGGAATCGAGAAATACTCAAGTGTACTCCTCAGAGCCTTACAGAAGCAGGAACAGCTTCTTTTACCAAATATCATCTTCATCCGAATGGATGCTGAGACCATCACTGAAGTGTTCGCACCATCTGAGGTCGGAAGGATATACCTGAATTTCTCGGACCCATGGCCCAAGGACAGACACGCCAAGAGAAGGCTTCCGTCAAGAGAGTTTTTGAAGCGTTATGACCGGATACTGGTACCTGACGGAGTTGTCGAGTTCAAGACAGACAATAAAGACCTATTCCAGTTTGCGCTGGATGAGATAGAGCCTGCAGGATGGACACTGGATGCCGTGACTTATGACCTTCACAACGATGAGGTCATGAACAAGGGCAATGTAATGACAGAATATGAAGAGAGGTTTTCGGAGGCAGGAAACCCAATATACAAATATATAATCAGCAGAAAGAAAGGGGAGTAATTTACATGGACTACACATTAAACAGTCAGAATTTCGAAGAAGAAGTGCTTAAGAGCAAACTGCCGGTGCTTGTTGATTTTTCAGCAGACTGGTGCGGCCCCTGCAAGATGATGGCTCCGATGATCGATGAGTTCGCAGAGGAGTACGAAGGGGAACTCAAGGTTGGCAAGATCAATGTTGATCAGTCACCTGATATCGCTCAGAAGTACAAAGTAATGTCAATCCCAATGTTCGCTTTCTTCAAGAACGGCGAGGTTGTGGAGACAGCAGTCGGAGCACTGAACAAAGCTAAATTACAAGGAATAATTGACAAGGTGCTGGCTTAAAAAGCCAGCACTTTTTAAAGGAGACCGGGGGAAGAGTTTTGTCAGATAAGATTACAAATTTTGAAGACTACAAGAATAAAGCTGTAACACCGGAGCCTGTTTCGCAGGATACAATGAACATCGAGATCGAGGATCCGTACCAGTTCCTGAACGCTGAGGAGAGGGAGGAGTATATTCTCCAGCGCCGCAAGGAGCTTGGTGAAGATGTGCCCAAAGAACCCCGCAAGGAGCCGGAGGAGGATAGACCTCGCAAAGAGGAGCCTGTCGAAGAGAGAAGAGAAAAACGAAGGGAACCCAGACAAGAGATAAGACAGAGGGATCCTGAACCCAGAAGAAGACCGTCAAGGGAGCGTTATGAGCCGGAGGATGATCCGGATTATGATGAAGACTACGATGGTGATGACGGTTACGACGAGGATGATGCCGAGGGCGGTATCAACATGAACCTTGTGGTGCGCGTTGCATCAATACTTACCGGAATAGTAATTCTGGCGATTGTCGCAATGGCACTTAAGGTTAAGGTATATGACAGATATTTTACGCCCGATCCCGATGAGGCGCCGGCATCTGTGGCAGCGCCTGCAATACCTGCAGGATTTATTGAAAAGAACGACACAGTGGTGGTTACCGGAGCTTCGACGTTAAATATCCGCTCCGTTCCCAGTTCTGAGAGCAAAGATACTGTAGTGGGACTTGTTCCGGAGGGCGATGAACTCAAGAGGATCGCCGTTTCGGAGGACGGACACTGGGCCCTTGTGGAAGTAGACGGGCAGCAGGTCTATGCATCCATGAAGTATCTCAAGGAAAAATAAAAACCACCGGAATAAGCTCGGTGGTTTTAACGGCTTCTTGTATGGAGCCAGCTGTAAAATTTATCAAGGCCTTCAGAGAGGTTTTCGCTTGAACGGGCTAAGCTTTCTACGTGAGAGAGAACCTCTTTTTCTGTGGTGTCCTTGGCGTAGCCGGCAATCCTGGCTGCGCATTCGCTTTCAAGTCGGGAGTAGTCCATGTTCACCAGAAGGGTGTTGTGGAAATTTCCGACAGGTTCATAGAGTGCAGGGTACTTTTTCCTGACCAGGGCAAATTCATCAAGAATCTGCTCTCTGGATTGGAGACAAAAGAGGATATAGGCAGATTCTACGATTTCTGTAGGTTCAATCTCATCCTCGTAGGAACTGTCTTCATAGCCTGCTCTTGTGGCGTAGTATTCGCATATCTCCTGAACCAGCGCGCCAACTTTTGAGTTGTCATATAATTTTTGAAGTTCATCAAATATTTTTTCACTCATGAGTTTATTGTAACACAGAGGAAAAAGAAATATGAAGATAGGAATTTTTGATTCCGGCATCGGAGGACTTTCGGTTTTGCATGAGGCATACCATCAGCTTCCGAATCAGGAATTCATTTTTTATGCAGATACACAAAATGTTCCATATGGCACCAAGTCTCCTGAGCAGATAGTCGGTTATGCCACAAAGATAACAGACTTTCTTATAGACAAGGGGGCAGAGGCAATAGTTGTAGCCTGTAATACGGCTACCAGTGTGGCGATCAAGGAGCTTCGCAAAAACTATGATATTCCGATCCTTGGAATGGAGCCGGCTGTTAAGCCTGCAGTAGAGGGAACAGAGAAAAAGAGGATAATGGTCATTGCAACCCCTGTCACTATCAGACAGGATAAGCTAAAAGACCTGCTTCACAGAGTAGATGAGGATCACAGAGTTGATCTTCTTGCAATGCCAAGGCTTGTTGAGTTTGCCGAGAGAGAGGAATTTGATACACCTGCGGTAAAAGAGTACATCACAAGCCAGTTCGGAGCCTTTGATAAAGCAAAATATTGCGCACTGGTTCTGGGCTGTACCCATTTTAATTACTTTAAGCCGTCATACAGAGAGTATTTCGGTGAGGAAACTCTTTTGGTGGATGGGAACAGTGGTACGGTAAGACATCTTGCAGATGTGCTTTCATTGGAAGTGGCACAAGATATAGATATGTCTTTTGACAATGATAACGAAATGCCGTGGATGAAAAACACGGAATATTATTTTTCCGGAAAAGAAATTTCCGGTGGAGAAACGCTGGAACACTTGAAAAGACTGCATTTGCGCCTTGAAAAAGTTCGAAATATTTGAGCTTGAATTAATCAATATAATGTATTATCATATTTATGTGACCACAATATATTGTGTGCAGAAGGTGTTTCAAAAGGAAAGGGGTTTGTTATGAAGATAATAAAGAGAAGCGGCAAAGAAGTTGCCTTTGACGGCAGCAAGATTATCGCTGCGATTGAAAAGGCCAACAACGAGGTTACTGAGGAGAAGAAGCTGACAGAGGGTCAGATCAGTGACATCGAGAAATCTGTTGAAAAGCAGTGCGCCTCTCTTACCCGTGCAGCCAGCGTGGAGGAGATTCAGGACATGGTTGAGGATGGCCTGATGAAATCCGGCAAGTTCGAGGTTGCAAGGAAATATATCACATATCGTTATAAGCATGCTCTGGTTAGAAAATCAAACACAACCGATGAGCAGATCATGTCTCTTATTGAGTGCAGCAACGAGGAAGTCAAGCAGGAGAATTCCAACAAGAATCCTACTGTTAACAGCGTTCAGAGAGACTATATGGCAGGTGAAGTCAGCAAGGATATCACAAAGAGATTCCTTCTGCCCGATGATGTTGTTAAGGCTCATGAGGAAGGACTTATCCATTTCCATGATGCGGATTACTTTGCACAGCATATGCACAACTGCTGTCTTGTAAACCTTGAGGATATGCTCCAGAACGGAACAGTTATTTCCGAGACCATGATCGAGCGTCCAAAGAGCTTTTCAACTGCATGTAACATCGCAACTCAGGCAATTGCCCAGATTGCAAGCTCACAGTACGGAGGACAGAGTATAACACTTTCTCACCTTGTTCCTTTTGTTGATGTCAGCAGACAGAAATTCCGCAAGGAAGTTGCTCTCGAGTTTGAGACAGCCGGCATGAAGATCAACAAGAAACAGGTTGATGAGATCGCAGAGATGCGAGTTAAGAAAGAGATCGAGAGAGGATGCCAGGTTATCCAGTATCAGGTCATTACCCTTATGACCACCAACGGTCAGGCGCCTTTCATCACAGTATATATGTATCTTGACGAAGTTCCCGAGGGACAGATGAGGGAAGACCTTGCAATGGTCATCGAAGAGATGCTCAAGCAGCGTATTTACGGTGTTAAGAATGAGAAGGGACAGCTTATCACACCGGCATTCCCTAAGCTTATCTATGTTCTTGATGAGGACAATATAAATGAGGATTCCAAGTACTGGTACCTCACAGAGCTGGCAGCTAAGTGCACAGCCAAGAGACTTGTTCCCGATTACATCTCAGCCAAGAAGATGAGAGAGCTCAAGAAGGGCGATGTTTATCCTTGCATGGGATGCAGATCTTTCCTTACACCTGACAACGAAGCTCTTGCAGAGGGACTTTGCAATGCAGGCAACAAGGCTAAGGCCAAGAATTATACTGAAGGAACACACAAGTATTACGGAAGATTCAATCAGGGTGTTGTAACACTTAATCTGGTTGATGTTGCATGTTCATCCTCCAAGGATGAGGACAGATTCTGGGAGATCCTGGACGAGAGATGTGAGCTTTGCTACAGAGCACTTATGGCAAGGCACAACAGACTTTTAGGAACACCTTCCGATGTAGCTCCTATCCTTTGGCAGAACGGAGCACTTGCCCGTCTTGAGAAGGGTGAGAAGATTGATCCGCTTCTTTTTGGTAACTACTCAACAATTTCTCTTGGATATGCAGGACTTTGCGAGTGCACCAAGTACATGAAGGGCGTATCACATACAGATCCGAGAGGAAAAGATTTCGCATTAAAGGTTATGCAGTTCCTTAACGACAAGTGCGCAGCATGGCGTGCTAAAGAGAACGTATCATTCTCTCTTTACGGAACTCCGCTTGAGTCAACAACCTACAAATTTGCCAAGGCTCTTCAGAAGAGATTCGGCATAATTCCTGAGGTTACTGATAAGAACTACATTACAAACAGCTATCACGTACACGTAACAGAGCAGATCGATGCATTCACCAAGCTCAAGTTTGAAGCTGAGTTCCAGGCTCTTTCACCGGGAGGAGCTATCAGCTACATCGAAGTTCCTGATATGAACAGTAACATTGAGGCTGTTATCTCTGTTATGAAGTACATCTATGAGAACATCATGTACGCAGAGCTCAACACCAAGTCAGACTACTGCCAGTGCTGCGGATATGACGGAGAGATCAAGATTGTTACCGATACAGACGGCAAGCTTATCTGGGAGTGCCCTAACTGTGGCAACCGCGATCAGAATAAGATGAATGTTGCAAGACGTACCTGTGGATATATCGGAACTCAGTTCTGGAATCAGGGACGTACCCAGGAGATCAAGGAGAGAGTTCTCCACATGTCCAATCCTAAGATTTCCTGCTGATAATTGTTTAATGGCGAACCCGTGTAAGGTATCGCTTGGGGGTTATTGAAAAAGTATGAAATACAGATACGAGCCGGGCATTTAGTCCGGCTTGTATTGTATCTTTAGAGGATTTATGTTATGAACTACGGACAGGTTTATTATAACGATGTTGCAAATGGAGTGGGTTGCAGGACGGCACTTTTTGTTTCAGGGTGCACACACCATTGCAAGGGGTGCTTCAATGAGATGACCTGGGACTTTAATTATGGAGAGCCCTATACAAAAGAGGTTGAAGATGAACTTATTGAATCTTTAAAGCCGGGGTATATCGATGGTTTGACAATCCTTGGCGGAGAGCCAATGGAAATCTCAAACCAGAAGGAGATAAGGCCGCTCCTTGAGAGGATAAAAAAGGAAGTCCCCAAGGCTACAATCTGGATCTATTCGGGATATCTTTGGGATGAACTTACAGATCCTGACAACAAGAGATGTCATGGAGAAGATACAGATGCGATCCTTTCAATGACTGATGTCCTGGTGGACGGAGAGTTTATGCTTGATAAAAAAGACCTTATGCTGAGGTTTAGAGGCTCATCAAACCAGAGAGTCATTGATGTAAAAGAGACATTAAAGACAGGAAAAGTCGTTTTATCAAAATATAATGACAGAGATACTTCAAGGGGATAGTTCATATCCCCTTTTTAGTTCATAATATTCTATATTATCTGCAATGTAAGCTCTTACATATGAAATTCTAATAGTATATTATAATATTATCTACAGATACTGCTGTGGTTTTGATGGTTAATAAGGAGGCCGGTTATGGGAGATGGAAGATTTGATCTGTTAACCTTTGGGGAGATAATGCTTAGGCTTTCTCCGCCCAATTACGAATTGATGACCAGAGGAGACGTGTTCGATAAGCGTGCCGGTGGCTCCGAACTCAATGTGGCGTCTGGTGTGGCTCTTTTAGGGCTCCGCACAGGCGTTATATCGAGGCTTCCGAAGAATGCTCTCGGAACCTTTATCAAGAACAGGATAAGGTTTGAGGGTGTTTCTGATGACTATCTTATCTATGACGATGCTCCTGAGGCCCGGCTTGGTATCTATTATTATGAGAACGGCGCAGCACCGAGAAAGCCGTCAATCGTCTACGACAGAATGAATTCCTCAATTACCAGGATTTCCCTGGATGAGATTCCGGAAAGTGTTTATACGAATACAAGAATGTTCCATACCAGCGGAATTACTCTTGCACTTAATAAGAATACCTGCGAAGTGACAACAGAGCTGATAAAGCGATTTAAAGCAGCCGGCGCCAAGGTGTCTTTTGACTGCAACTACAGAGCAAATCTCTGGAGCGAGGAAGAGGCAAGGACAGCAATTAAGAGCATCCTTCCGTATGTGGATATTCTCTTTGTGTCTGAGGAAACATCCAGGCGCATGATGCAGAAAGAGGGAGAGCTCTCTGATATCATGAAGAGCTATACAAAAGACTATCCGGTGGAGATTGTATGCACAACCCAGCGTGAAGTCATAAGTCCCAAGAAGCACAACTTTACATCGACTATCTACAGCGCAAAAGAGGACAAGTTCTATACAGAAAAGCCATATACCGGAATTGACGTAATCGACAGGATCGGTTCCGGAGATGCGTATGTATCGGGGGTTTTGTACGGACTACTTGAGTATGACGATGTGGAGAAAGCTCTTTTCTATGGAAACGCAACCTCAAGCGTTAAGAACACGGTACCGGGCGACCTTCCTGCCTGTGATAAGCAGGTAATAGACAGTATTATCAGAAATCATCACTCAGACGGACCCCAAAGCGAGCTCAACAGGTAATGGTCCCAGGGGACGGAGTCAGGGGGTCATAATCAGACAATTAACAGTTTTGTCAGATTATGACCCCCTGACTCCGTCCCTAGGGACCAAAATTTTGGGTTGACAATACATGGTTAAAATTCTAGAATGAGTGAAATAAATAAATCGACGTTGAAGAGGAATAGTAACTGTAATCACGTTTCAGAGAGAGGGCCGTATGGTGTGAGGCTCTTACGGAAAAACAGCGAACCCGCCTTGGAGTCCTGTATGAAAGCGATAGCATAAATACAGCGTTACCCGCGTTAAGGGCACAAATGAAGTGAAATCTGCTTATGCAGATTTAAATAGGGTGGTACCGCCGAGCTTTCGGTCCCTGTTTTTAGGGATGCGAAGGCTTTTTTATTTGCTTTTAGTAAACCTCGTATCCACTTCATATTAAGAAAGAGAGAGGAGAAATCATGGCAGACAACAAGAAACTCGTTTCTGAGATCACATCAATGGATGAAGATTTCACACAATGGTACACAGACGTATGTATTAAGGCAGACCTTGTAAGCTACTCAAACATCAAGGGATGTATGGTAATCAAGCCTGCAGGCTATGCAATCTGGGAGCTTATTCAGAAGCACCTTGATGCAAGATTCAAGGAGACAGGCGTTCAGAACGCTTACCTTCCTATGTTCATTCCTGAGTCACTTCTTCAGAAGGAGAAGGATCACGTAGAAGGATTTGCACCTGAGGTAGCATGGGTTACTCACGGAGGACTTGAGCCACTTACAGAGAGATACTGTGTACGTCCTACATCAGAGACTTTATTCTGCGACTACTATAAGGGAGAGATCCACTCCTACAAGGACCTTCCACAGGTTCTTAACCAGTGGTGCAGCGTTGTTCGTTGGGAAAAGGAGACAAGACCGTTCCTTAGAAGCAGAGAGTTCCTCTGGCAGGAAGGTCACACAGCACACGCTACAATGGAAGAGGCTGAGGAGAGAACACAGCAGATGCTTAACGTATACGCTGACTTTCTTGAGAATGACATGGCCATTCCTGTAGTTAAGGGTCGCAAGACTGACAAAGAGAAGTTTGCAGGAGCAGAGGCTACTTACACAGTAGAGGCGCTTATGCACGATGGACGTGCTCTTCAGAGCGCAACAAGCCACAACTTCGGTGATGGCTTTGCAAAGGCTTTCGGAATCCAGTACGCTGGCAAGGACAACCAGCTCCACTATGTATGCCAGACTTCATGGGGACTTACAACACGTACAATCGGTGCCATGATCATGGTACACGGCGACAACTCAGGTCTTGTAGTACCTCCTAAGATCGCACCTGTACAGGTAGTTGTTATTCCTATCCAGCAGAAGAAGGAAGGCGTTCTTGATGCAGCTTATGATATCGCCAAGAGCCTTTCAGATTACAGGGTTAAGACTGATGATACAGACAGAACACCGGGATTTAAGTTCGCTGAGCAGGAGATGAGAGGTATTCCTGTTCGTGTAGAGATCGGACCTAAGGACATTGAAGCAGGTAAGTGTGTTCTTGTAAGAAGAGATACAAGGGAGAAGATCGAGTGCCCTATTTCTGAAGTGTCAGCCAAGGTTGGTGAGCTTCTTGATACAATCCAGAAGGATATGTTTGAGAGAGCCAAGAATCACCTTGCACAGCACACCTTCGCAGCTCACAACAAAGAGGAGTTCGCAGAAGCCTTCAAGGAGACAAAGGGCTTTGTAAAGGCTATGTGGTGCGGATGCCGCGAGTGCGAAGAGAAGGTTAAGGAAGAATTCAATGCTACCAGCAGATGTATTCCTTTTGAACAGGAAAAGCTCTCCGACACATGTGTAATGTGCGGAAAGCCTGCAACAAAGATGGTATATTGGGGACGCGCGTATTAATGCGCGTCCTTTTTTATCTTTTCATAAGATTAGCGTAGTGAGCCCGTTTGTAATCATACATTCTCTGATCGGCCAGCATGAAGACTGAGTGAGTGTCTTTGTCCTCGGCTTCATCCCTGAAGGCATAGCCGTAGGAGACACTGTGATTTACATCGGGATCTTTTTTATCAAGTTCCAAAAGACGTTTATCAAGCTCTACAAGTCTTTGGTCAAGTTCCTCCGAAGTAGTGCTTTTTATGAGCACCAGGAATTCATCTCCGCCTATTCTGGTACAGGTTCCAAGATCTCCCATAGTAGCTGAAAGCGTGTCAGCAAAAGACTTAAGAAGCTTGTCGCCCGCAGGGTGGCCGGCGTTGTCGTTGACTTCCTTAAGCCCGTTGAGGTCAAGACTCAGCAGACAGAAGTTGTCGTCTGAGTTATTGAACTCGACAAGTCTCTCATCGCAGCTGACTCTGTTTGGAAGGCCGGTGAGATTGTCGACATAGGCAATCTTTGTAAGTGCAGCATACTCTTTTTTCTGGGCAAAAGAGTGCGTCATGAATACAAAGTAATTGAGGAGCTGCGTAAATACAAAGAGCATTGATCCGGTTGTCATAATGACAGCAAGCATTGTGGTGCGAATATAATCAATATGCTGGCGGAGCAGGACTGAAACAACATAGCTTAAAAGAGATATGCACAGGAATGTTACTCCGCTCATGATTATAAGTCTGGAAGAATTGTGGTTTTGGGCCTTTATATCTGCATACACATATGCGATCAGGACAAGGATGCCCACGCTGGAGATCAGGTAGTACGGGTACTGGAAGTGGTTCAGGTGCACGGTATTTGTAAAGTGCAGTATTATGAAAACCAGTGAGAAGCCCATTGTGGCAAGCCCCATTATAATCAACAGTGTATTGCTTCTGCGTCTGTGTAGATCAAAAACAATAGCGTAGATAAGCGGTACTATCAGGTACATCGAGGTGAATTCAATGGTTGTGGCAGATGACGGCGGAAGCACGAAACCTGAAATATCAAAGGCTGTAAGGAGCCAGCTTCCAAGAACTATGGTGAGGATTGAGCAGAGGATCTGTGTAGTCACTCCGGCTGACCTGATATAGAACAGAAGTGATATTATCAGAAATACTGCGCCGAACATGATCATGAACAAGCCGATGGTAAAGGGATAGATGACTGAATGGATCATGTCCCTGTAAATATCGTCGAAGTCCCCTATCACAGGGGTGATTATATCGGCTCTTGTGGCGTTTTCCGTGACATAGAGCTTTAAGGTGAGTCTTTTGCCTGCGTAGTCATCGGGAAGAGAGATGAAATTGTAGCCTGCTCCAACAAATTCCTTGTTGGAGGAATCATCAGAGAGCGTGCTCTCAATAAGCTCTTCATCAAGGAAAATCTCATATCGGCAGTATCTTGTCTTGAAGGCAAGATAAGGGAATGGAGCGCCTATGTCTGAAAGAGGAGCGGTCTGGTTCAGGTTAACGATGTCGCCTCTCGAGAAGGTGGCCCCTACCTGAGTGCTGAGGTGCTCCAGATTCGTATTGAGATACTGCTGGTTGTGATAGGTCACGGTCCAGCCCTTTTCAAGTTTTATTACAGGGTGTACCGGTTCATAAGAGAAAAAGTATGCGGCAAATGAAAAGAAAATGATCAAAAGCGCTATGGCAAGGCCAAGGAAAGATAAGAATTTACGCATTCTTTATCACCTCCTTACGCTTGTCCATCTGATGCTCCCTCTTCATCTCGTACATTCTGCTGTCAGCAAGCATATATACTTCCTGGGCAGAACCGCTGGGTACTTCGTAGCTGTAGGCATAACCATAGGAAGCGCTGTACTGGAAAACCTGCTCCTTGTGGTTCCAGTCATTTATCATGGAGTAAAGCTCGTGTATTCTTCTGGTGGTGTTGAGAGCTCTCTCTTCAGTGAGGATGACGATAAATTCGTCTCCGCCCATGCGTCCCACAAGATTAGCATCCAGGAAGCAGTCAGAGAGAATTGTGGCAAATCCTGAAAGAAGCCTGTCGCCTTCATGGTGGCCAAGGGTGTCATTGACCTGTTTAAGCTTATTGAGATCGAGGCTTATGATGGTATACTGTGATCTCTCCTGTGAGAGCAGATCCATAACCTGCTCGCAACGGGCCCTGTTTGCAAGGCCTGTAAGAGGATCGGTAAAGGCAAGCGAAGATATCCTGCTCTGCATGGACTGAAGGTTTGAGTTGTAAATAATATAGAGCAGATAACTGATAAGAAGACTGCACACCAAAAGCACAGCTCCGGCGGTGAAGAACGAAATTGTCGTGGAGGACTCGCCGAGCTGGGAGATATATTTGGAGTAGTTGTATCTGAAGATATCTACAACAGACAGGATCATAAACAGGATCAGGCCTGCGGAAAAGACATTGTCAGAGGAGATAAGATGTAAATCAGGTTCCTTAAATGCTTTTACAGCAGCTTTTGTTATGATGACGGAGCAAATGATTGCTTCAACAAAGGCAAGCCCCTGTAGAAAGCTTGAGAATTCAAAAATCCTGCTGTTTCCGATGACTGTAAAGACGAATACCGACAGGAAAACAAGCATGTTGGCACCAAACAGGCCTCCGAATATCTTTTTTAGTCTGCCGGATGAAATGGACATGAAGTATCCGAGTATGGCCGTCGGAATGTTGTACATCGATGTGTACTCGCAGATGGTGTTAAGGACCGGATTGTTGCACAAAAGATCGATAAGTCCATAGAAAGAGTAAATATACAGACCAAGAAGCAGCGATATAAGACCGCTGAATAAAAGCCTCAGATCATTGTTGTGATAAAGGACCATATATGGAGAGAGCACCATCAGCGCCAGGCCCAGGATCATCAGGAAATCGCCGATTATGATGTTCGAGAGCATTCTTCTGAGGTGATAGGTGAGAATGTCACGTCTTTCGCCCACTGTTACAACGGAGGTGCCGGAAAATGAGTGGTATCTTGTACCTGAGATGGCAATTCTAAGCTCTTTTCCCAGATAATCCTGGCCGAGGGCAAAGTAATTATAGCGCTTGGGAACAGTTCTCTCGCGCTCATAATAATCATGTCCGAAGGAGTAAATGAGCTCATCGTCCAGATAAACATCAATAAGAGAGTGTATGGTGTACATCATGATGCAGGGATTTTCGAGTTTGAATTCAGGAAGAGTTCTTTTGATAATTATGATGTCGCCGTTGTTCATTACGCCGAGATTGGCATCAAGCAGGGAATCTGTATCTTTGGAGACACCATTTACAGAGATCTCCCAGCCGTCGTTTAAGCTGTAGATCTCGTAAGTCGGTTCGAAGAAGATTTCTGTAGCGAAGAATATTGCAATAACGGATATTATGAGCAGCAGTATCGCTGCAAGCTTATCATAGCGATGATAATCCCAAAATTTCATTTATTTTTCCTCATTATTACATATATTAAGTATATAACCTTATTGATAAAATGCCTAGTAATTATTCACAAATTCAGGGCTTTAAGCTATTATGAAGGTATGAAGATAACAATACCTGAAAATGCAAAAATGATTCTCGACACCATGCACAAGGCAGGGTTCGAGGCTTATATAGTGGGCGGATGTGTCCGGGATGCGCTTCTTGGCAGGACTCCTGAGGACTGGGATATCACAACCAACGCGCTTCCGTCGGATACCAAGAAGCTCTTTAAGCGGACCATCGATACCGGGATCGAACATGGTACGGTTACGGTTATGATGGGAAAAGAGGGATATGAGGTCACTACGTACAGGATTGACGGAGTTTATGAGGATTCCCGTCATCCCAAGGAAGTCACTTTTACCCGGGATCTCTTTGAGGACATGAAACGAAGGGATTTTACGATAAATGCCATGGCCTACAATGAGGAAGAAGGCCTGATAGACAGATTTGACGGCAAGAAGGACTTAGAGGACAGGATAATAAGGTGCGTGGGAAATCCAAGAGAGAGATTTTCCGAGGATGCTCTTAGGATAATGAGGGCTGTCAGATTTGCAGCCCAGCTGGATTATGACATCGAGCCGGAGACGGAGAGTGCGATAAAAGAGCTTGCTCCTACCCTCTCAAAGATCAGCGCCGAGAGAGTACAGACAGAGCTGGTCAAGCTTCTTTTGTCCCCGCATCCCGAGAAGATAAAAACAGCGTATGAGCTTGGAATAACAGAAGTGGTCCTGCCGGAATTCGACAAATGCATGGATACACCGCAGGAGAACATACACCATATGTACAATGTGGGCGATCACACGG
>JAEEGF011474284.1_pt1 | contig 24954 bp, 37 predicted proteins | sample 9134171 | NCBI WGS metagenome assembly JAEEGF01 (sample SAMN16246542, study PRJNA631951) | gut metagenome | biome: gut microbiome; feature: rumen; material: AP-attached | host: Bos | place: Iran: Karaj | collected 2018-10 | reverse complement strand
AAGAGACACGGTTTCGGCGGTGTTGGAGATCTCACTCACGGTCAGCACGACCGTCTCCGCGCTCCTGGTTCGATCGGTGCATCGTCCTATCCTTCGCGTATCTTCAAGGGAATGCGTATGGCTGGCCAGACAGGTAACCATCGCGTCAAGATTCAAAACCTTCAGGTAGTGAAGATTATCGCTGAGAAGAATTTAATGATCGTGAAAGGTTCTGTACCGGGACCTAAAGGTTCAATTGTCAAACTTGAAAGATGGAGTTAATCAGCAATGGAGTTAAAAGTTTATAATATCAACGGAAGCGAAACCGGTAGAACCATCACTCTCGACGATTCTATCTTCGCAATCGAGCCCAACGACCACGCTATTTATCTGGATTGCAAGCAGTATCTTGCTGACCAGCGTCAGGGCACCAGCAAAGCTAAAGAGCGCAGCGAGAACGCACACAGCACACGCAAACTGAAACGTCAGAAAGGCACCGGCGGTGCACGTTCCGGCGATTTGAAGAGCCCCGTGTTTGTCGGTGGTGGCCGTATTTTCGGACCTAAACCCCGTGACTATCGTTTCAAACTGAATATCAAAGTCAAACGTCTTGCCCGCCGTTCGGCTCTCAGCTATAAGGCTGCCGAGAACGCTATGACGGTTGTTGAGAACTTCACTTTCGAGGCTCCCAAGACTAAGAAGATGATTGAAGTTTTGAACAAGCTCAATGTAAATGACAAAAAATCACTTTTTGTCATTGAGAATCAAAATAATTTCGTATCTTTGTCTGCTCGTAACCTCAAAAACGTAAAAGTGGTAAACGTGTCGCAATTAAATACTTACGATATAGTTAACGCCACTAATATCGTTGTTTCGGAGGGTTCAATTTCTGAAATTGTCCGCGTTTTGGCTACGAAGTAAAAGAGATTTTTAAGAATGTTTAAGATTTTTTAACAAATGAACATTATAGTAAAACCGCTCATCAGCGAAAAAATGACCCGCCTTACCGAGGCTGCAGCTGAACCCAAACTCAACCGCATCCAGCGTAACAAAGGCATTCAACTTAAGCCGGCCAACAACCGCTATGGCTTTATCGTTGACAAGCGCGCCAACAAGATTGAAATCAAGAACGCTGTCGAGAAATTTTATAACGTAAAGGTTATAGATGTCAATACGATGAATTACTCCGGAAAAGCAAAGAGCCGCTATACCAAGGCTGGTTTTCTCCAGGGTCGCACCAATGCCTTCAAGAAGGCTATCGTTACTTTGGCTCCGGACAACACCATCGATTTTTACAGCAGCATTTAATTAAGTAAGTTTAATAATAGTAAGTTCCACTGATAAGAGAACATTAAAAAAAGAGAAATGGCTTTAAAGAAAATTAAACCGACAACTCCGGGTCAGCGTCATAAAATAATCGTTACCAACGATGATATTACCGCTTCAAATCCGGAAAAAAGCCTCGTCTACGGTAAACGCAAAAGTGGCGGCCGTAACAACCAGGGTAAAATGACTATGCGCTACATCGGCGGCGGACACAAGAAACTGTACCGCTTTGTCGACTTCAAGCGTATCAAAGATGGTGATCCCGCTACTGTTAAGACTATAGAGTACGATCCCAACCGTAGTTCGCGTATTGCCCTCATCCAGTATTCGCACGGTGAGAAGAGCTATATCATCGCTCCTCAAGGCCTTAAGGTCGGACAGACTGTTATGTCTGGTACTGGTGCTGCCCCCGAAATAGGCAATACCCTTACTTTGGCCGAGATTCCTTTCGGTACACTTATTCACAACATTGAGCTTCGCCCGGGACAGGGTGCCAAGATGGTACGTTCGGCTGGATCCTATGCTCAGTTGATGTCACGTGACGGTAAATATGCAATCATCAAGATGCCTTCGGGTGAGATGCGTATGATTCTTCAGGCTTGTCGCGCCACTGTAGGTGTTGTCTCCAATCCGGAGCACAATCTTGAGGTTGGTGGTAAGGCCGGTCGCAACCGTCACCTTGGTCGTCGTCCGCGCAACCGCGGTGTTGTTATGAACCCTGTCGACCACCCGATGGGCGGTGGCGAGGGCCGTCAGAGCGGCGGACATCCTCGTTCGCGCAAGGGTATCCCTGCAAAGGGTTACAAGACTCGCGCCCCGAAGAAGCAGTCGAGCAAGTTCATTGTCGAAAGAAGAAAGAAGTAATAACGATAAAAGTTACATTAAAAGATGAGTCGTTCATTAAAGAAAGGTCCGTACATTTTCCACAAGTTGGAAAAAAGAGTTATCGAGGCACAGCAGTCCAACAAGAAGGTCACTATCAAGACCTGGTCGAGAGCATCTATGATTTCGCCCGATTTCGTTGGTCAGACCATCGCAGTGCATAACGGCAATAAGTTCATCCCCGTCTATGTTACTGAAAATATGGTTGGACACAAGCTTGGAGAGTTTGCTCCCACACGTATCTTCCGTGGCCACGCTGGATCAAAAGACAAAGGTAAAAAATAATTGGAAATCCACCCCGATTTCGTAAAACGTAAAAAGAATAATGGGACGTAGAAAACATAATAGTGCTGAAGCACGCAAAGAAGCCAACAAGACTTACTATGTGGCTAAGTTGATGAACAATCCGACTTCTCCGCGTAAGACTCGCCTTGTTGCCGACCTCATCCGTGGCGTCGACGTTGACAAGGCTCTTGCAATCCTGCAGTTCAACCCCAGAGAATCTGCTCCTAAAATGCGCAAGCTTCTTCTCTCTGCTATTGCCAACTGGCAGGCCAAGAACGAAGGCAAACGTATTGAGGACAGCCAGCTCTATGTAAAGAGTATTATGGTTGACGAAGGTCGTACGATGAAACGTATGCGTACTGCACCGCAGGGCCGTGGCTACAGAATCCGTAAACGCAGCAACCACATCACTATGGTGGTTGGCAGCCGTGTCGAAGAGACAACCGCAGCTCCAGTCAAGGAACAAACAGAAGAATAATAAATAGTAATCAATAAGAAGAATTTCAAGAATGGGACAAAAAACTAACCCAATTGGAAACAGATTAGGTATCATCCGCGGATGGGACTCTAATTGGTATGGCGGAAGAAAATTCGAGCAGAAGTTAGTTGAGGATGATAAGATAAGAAAGTACCTCAATGCTCGTCTCGCCAAAGCGAGTATTTCGAAAATTTATATCGAAAGAACTCTGAAGCTCCTCACTGTCACCATCAACACAGCCCGTCCGGGTCTGATTATTGGAAAGGCTGGTTCTGAGGTTGATAAACTTAAAGAGGAATTAAAAAAACTCACTGGCAAGGATGTTCAGATTAATATCACTGAGGTTAAACGTCCTGAAATGGATGCAGTCCTTGTTGCTCAGAACATTGCCAAACAGATTGAAGGTCGTATTCAGTACCGTCGTGCCATCAAGACTGCTATCGCCTCAACGATGAGAATTGGTGCAGAAGGTATTAAGGTTTCAATCTCTGGCCGTATCGGTGGTGCAGAAATGTCACGTACTGAACATTATAAAGAAGGTCGTACACCTCTTCACACTCTCCGTGCAGACATTGATTATGCTTTGGCTGAGGCTCATACTGCTTATGGCCGTATGGGAGTAAAGGTGTGGATATGCCGCGGTGTGGTATATGGCAAGCGTGAACTGGTTCCGTCAACCGTCGGTGGCCAGGCTGCCAGAGAAAACAAGCGCCCTATAGGTATGGGTCGCCCCGCAGCAGGTCCTCGCAGAAGAAATAACAATAGAAATAATAACACAAAGTAAGATAGTCGCAAACCGGAAACCCCTTTACCAAGGGTTCACCCCTCCGGAATGTAGAGTCGTTTAAAAAAGAAGTAACAATGTTACAACCGAAAAAAACAAGATACAGAAAGCAGCAGAAAGGTAAAATAAAGGGTAATGCTTTCCGCGGCCACGAACTGGCTTTCGGTACATTCGGCATCAAGTCCCTTGAAACCTGTTTTATTACAGGCCGTCAAATAGAGGCTGCACGTCAAGCGGTAACACGTCATATGAAACGTGAGGGTCAGATTTGGATTCGCATTTTCCCCGACAAACCAATTACAAAGAAACCTAATGAGGTACGTATGGGTAAGGGTAAAGGTGCTCCTGAATATTTTGTTGCACGCGTTATGCCAGGCACTATGCTTTTTGAGTGTGAAGGTGTGCCGATGGACGTGGCAAAGGAAGCTCTGCGTCTCGCCGCTCAGAAACTCCCTATCACGACAAAGTTTGTAGTGAAAAGAGATTATATCGAAGAAGCTTAACACAAATAAGAAGAAATGAAAAACCAGTTAGTATTAAAAGAGCTTTCAACTGCTGAAATTAAGGAGCGTTTGGACAACGAAAGAGCTATGTATCAGAAGATGCTGCTGAGTCACGCTGTTTCACCCATCGAGAATCCTAATAAAATTAAAGAAAGTAGAAAAAACATTGCCCGTTGCCTGACTGAGCTGCGCAAACGTGAACTTGAAGGTCAAAATTAACAGGCAATTAATCCAAATCTGAAGATGGAAAGAAATTTAAGAAAAGAAAGAATTGGCGTCGTCGTTAGCAACAAGATGGAAAAATCCATTGTTGTCCTCGTTGAACGCAAGGTGAAGCATCCTAAATATGGTAAATTCGTTAAAAAGTCTACCAAATTTATGGCTCACGACAAGGATAATGAATGCAACATCGGTGATACTGTTAGGATTATGGAGACCCGTCCTTTGAGTAAAAACAAATGTTGGAGATTAGTTGAAATAATTGAAAGGGCTAAGTAACAATGATACAGCAAGAAACAAGAATGACCGTTGCCGATAACAGTGGCGCTAAAAGTGCACTGTGTATCCGTGTTCTTGGTGGCACAAAGAAACGTTATGCCTCGATCGGCGATACTATCGTCGTTGCAATCAAGGATGCGCTTCCTTCCGGCAATATTAAGAAAGGAGCTGTCTCAAAGGCAGTTGTGGTACGTACCAAAAAGGAAATCCGCCGTCAGGATGGTTCATACATTCGTTTTGATGACAATGCCTGTGTGCTTCTCACCGCTTCGGACGAGTTGCGTGGAACCCGTATTTTTGGCCCTGTTGCCCGTGAGTTGCGTGAAAAACAATTTATGAAGATTGTTTCATTAGCTCCTGAAGTTTTGTAAAACATTTTGTGTATTACACAAAAATAAAAAGAAAAGAAAATAATGAAATTGCACGTAAAAAAAGGGGATATGGTTCAGGTTATCGCTGGCGACGACAAAGGTAAGATCGCCAAGGTGCTGAAAGTGTATCCTGAAAAGAATCGCGCCATCGTCGAAGGTGTCAACGTGAATAAAAAGCATACCAAGCCCAACGCAAAGAACACTCAGGGCGGTATCGTTGACGTTGAAGCTCCTATTCACATCTCCAATTTAATGGTGGTAGAGGGTAAGACTCCCACAAGAGTTGGACGTAGAATTGACGAAAAGACAGGTAAATTAGTTCGTTATTCTAAAAAATCAGGGGAGGAAATCAAGTAATGACATACATTCCGACTTTAAAGACCAAATACAATGAGGAAATCAAGCCTGCATTGATGAGTGAGTATAACTATAAGACGGTTATGCAGTGCCCTCGTTTGTTGAAGATAACTCTTAATCAAGGTTTAGGCAAAGCCGCTATCGCTGATAAGAAAGTTATTGACAAAGGTATTGAAGAAATGACTTTGATTGCCGGTCAAAAGGCAGTTCCTACAAAATCGAAGAAGGATATATCAAACTTTAAGTTACGTCGTGGTATGCCTATTGGCGTACGCGTTACGTTGCGTGGCGAGCGTATGTATGAGTTCCTTGAGCGTCTTGTGACTGCTTCAATTCCTCGTATACGTGATTTCCGTGGAATCAACGATAAGGGTTTTGACGGAAAAGGCAATTATACCTTTGGTATAGCTGAGCAGATTATTTTCCCTGAAATTGATATTGATAAAATCGATCGTATCCAGGGTATGGACATTACTTTTGTTACCTCTGCAAAGACTGACAAAGAGGCAATGTCGCTGCTCAAACAGTTTGGTTTACCATTTAAGAATCAACAAAAATAAGAGATAAATGGCTAAAGAATCAATCAAAGCAAGAGAACGCAAAAGAGAAAAAATGGTGGCCAAGTATGCTGCCAAACGTGCTGCCTTGAAGGAAATTGTACGCAAAGGTGAGCCTGAAGATGTAGAGAAAGCAGTTATTGCTCTCCAGAAGCTCCCCAAAAACGCTTGTCCTATTCGTTTGCACAACCGCTGCAAACTTACTGGCCGTCCTAAAGGTTATATGCGTCAGTTTGGTATTTCGCGTATTAATTTCCGCGAGATGGCTGTCAATGGTTTGATACCAGGCGTTAAAAAAGCAAGTTGGTAAAATAATTAATAACGACAGTTTTGCAAGTTGGATTAAACCAAAACTACAAGGCTGAAAAACAAAAAAGAAATGGTAACAGATCCTATTGCAGATTATTTGACTCGAATGAGAAATGCCATTATGGCAAAACACAGAGTTGTTGAAATCCCTGCATCGAATTTGAAAAAAGAAATCACTAAGATATTGTTCGAAAAAGGATACATCTTGAACTATAAGTTTGAGAATGAAGGCAAGCCCAATCAGAGTATAAAGGTGGCCTTGAAATATCATCCTGTAACGAAAATGTCGGCTATATCTGAATTGAAACGCGTTTCAAGCCCTGGCTTAAGAAAATATGTTTCTGTAGAGGATATGCCTCGCGTTCTTAACGGTCTCGGTATCGCTATTGTTTCCACCTCAAAGGGACTTATGACGGATAAAGAGGCACGTAACCTTAATGTAGGTGGCGAAGTTTTGTGTTATATTAGCTAATTAAAGAGAGGAGTAATAAGAAATGTCAAGAATTGGTAAATTACCTATTAAATTGCCTAAAGGTGTTGAAATCTCGATATCGGATGACAATGTGCTGACTGTAAAAGGTCCTCTCGGACAGCTTACTCAGCAGGTTAACCCTATTATTACTATGAATGTAGAAGATGGTGAACTTCATTTTTCACGTCCTTCGGATTCAAAAGAACACAAGGCAATGCACGGCCTCTATCGCGCTTTGGCTGCCAATATGGTAAAAGGCGTTTCGGAAGGCTTTAAAGTCGTTCAGGAAGTTATTGGCGTCGGCTATAAAGTCCAGGCTAACGGTCAGGTTATGGAAATGGATCTTGGCTATTCGCACAAGATTTTCTTCGAACTGGCTCCTGAAATTAAAGTTGAGACTGTTACTGAGAAGGGTAAAAATCCCATTATCACAATGACGTCAATTGATAAGCAAATATTAGGCCAGGCAGCAGCAAAGATTCGCTCTCTCCGTAAACCTGAACCCTACAAGGGCAAGGGTATCCGTTTCCAGGGCGAAGTTGTTCGAAAGAAAGCCGGTAAAGCTGCAGCCAAGTAAAAGTTGAAAAGTTGAGAGTTAAAAGTGTTAAAGTTATATTAACATAATACGACGTATCAACCGTAAAACAAGCAAGAATTATGGCAACAAAAAAAGATATAAGAAGAACTAAAATCAAATACAGAATTCGTCACAAAGTGTCTGGTACAGCCACGATGCCTCGCCTGTCAGTTTTTAGAAGCAATAAGGAAATTTATGCACAGGTGATTGACGACGAAAAAGGCGTAACACTGACCGCAGCTTCCACCTTGGAAAAGTCTGTCGAAAAGAGTGGTACGAAGAGTGAAATGGCTGCAAAAGTGGGTAAGCTCATCGCAGAGCGTACTATTGCTGCTGGTATTAATTCCGTGGTTTTCGACCGTAATGGTTATTTGTACCACGGCCGTGTTAAATCGTTAGCTGACGCAGCCCGTGAAGGCGGCTTAAAATTCTAATAAGTTATGGCAGAAGTAAACGTAAAAAGAGTTAAATCAAGCGAGATCGAATTCAAAGATCGTCTTGTTGCAATCAATCGTGTAACCAAGGTTACCAAGGGCGGTAGAACGTTCAGTTTCTCTGCTATAGTTGTTATTGGAAATGAGAATGGTGTCGTCGGATATGGCCTGGGTAAAGCTAAGGAAGTTCAGGCTGCCATCCAGAAGGGTGTTGATGATGCCAAGAAAAACCTTATAAAGGTTCCGGTGCTTAAAGGTACTATTCCTCACGAACAGACTGGAAAATATAGTGGCGCTCGAGTATTCCTTAAACCTGCTGCTCCGGGTACCGGTGTAATCGCCGGTGGTGCTATGCGTGCAGTTCTCGAGAGTGTCGGAGTAAAAGACGTGCTTGCTAAGTGTAAAGGCTCTTCAAATCCGCACAGTGTTGTAAAGGCAACTATCAATGCGCTTCTCCAAATGAAGGATCCTTATATGGTTGCTCAACTCAGAGGTGTTTCACTGGACAAAGTGTTTAACGGATAATTATGGAGGACTTAAAAATGGCAGAAAAGAAACTGAGAATCAAACAAGTTAGAAGTAAAATAGGTCATCCTGCTGATCAGAAAAGAACTCTTGAGGCCCTTGGCTTGAGAAAAATTAATCACACCCGCGAAGTTGTCGCTACTCCTCAAATTTTGGGTATGATTGACAAAGTGAAGCATTTAATAACCGTTGAAGAAATTTAATCTGTAACTAAGAAAGGATAAATATAATGAACTTAAGCAATCTTAAACCAGCAGAAGGTGCCGTCAAGCACTCAAAACGTATTGGACGTGGAGCAGGTTCTGGCAAAGGCGGTACATCTACACGTGGTAATAAAGGTGCAAAGGCTCGCTCGGGCTATCACGCCAAGATAGGTTACGAAGGTGGTCAGATGCCTCTTTATCGTCGTGTTCCGAAGTTTGGCTTCAAGAACATCAACCGTGTTGAATATGTAGGTATTAATATTGACACACTTAACAATCTCGCCGAGAGCAAAAATATTAATGATTTCAATGTTGAGGTTTTCAAACAGAATGGATTGATTTCAGGCAATGACAGAATCAAAATATTAGGCCGCGGCGAATTGTCAAAGACTGTCAATGTGACTGCTCACGCTTTTTCAGCTACCGCCAAGAAAGCTATTGAAGACAAGGGCGGTGTCGCTACCGTTATCGAATAATAAATAAATTGATACACAATGAAGAGATTTATCCAGACACTCAAAAATATTTGGTCGATTGAGGACCTGCGTAAGAGAATCCTTTATACATTGGGTTTGGTACTTGTTTATCGCATTGGTTCTTATGTCGTCCTGCCGGGTGTCGACCCCTCACAACTTGGAGCTCTTCAAAAACAAGGTTCCGAGGGCCTGTTGGGATTGTTAAATATGTTCTCGGGTGGAGCTTTCTCCAACGCTTCCATTTTCGCTTTAGGTATTATGCCTTACATTACGGCTTCTATCGTTATCCAGCTGTTTGTAATGGTGATCCCTGCCTTTCAGAAAATGCAGCGTGATGGTGAGAGTGGCCGTAGAAAGATGAATCAGATTACCCGTATCCTTACTGTGGCAATTACTGGTTTCCAGGCTCCTGCTTACATCACTAATATGATGTATCAGCTGCAGGGCTCTGCAACGGCGCTTCATCCTTTTGACGGTACTGGTCCTTCGACATTCTTCTGGATTTCAAGTATCGTCATCCTCATCTGCGGTACTCTGTTTGTGATGTGGATGGGTGAACGTATTACTGACAAGGGTGTTGGCAACGGTATTTCTCTCCTTATTATGGTTGGTATCATTGCTCGTCTTCCGTTCGCTTTGGCAGCCGAATTTATGGCTCGTCTGACCGAAAGCGGAGGTCTGGTTATGTTCCTGTTCGAGATTGTAGTACTGCTCGCTGTAATCTTGTTGGTTATTCTGTTAGTACAGGGTACTCGCCGTATTCCTGTCCAATATGCAAAGCGTATTGTCGGCAACAAACAATATGGCGGAGTGCGTCAGTATATACCAATTAAGGTTAACGCTGCAGGTGTTATGCCAATCATCTTTGCACAGGCTATTATGTTCATTCCCATAACTTTTATGGGTTTCAACAATGATACTCCGTCAAAGTTTGCTTTGGCTTTTGCAGACTACAATGGTTTCTGGTATAATTTGGTGTTTGCAATCCTTGTGATTCTTTTCACTTATTTCTATACCGCTATCGCTATCAACCCCAACCAGATGGCAGACGATATGAAGAAGAACGGCGGTTTTATCCCTGGTGTCAAACCTGGTAAAAAAACAGCTGAGTATTTGGAAGATATTCTTTCCAAAGTAACTCTTCCCGGTTCGTTTTTCCTTGCCATCGTTGCTATTCTACCCGCCATTATTCGTCTGTTTGGTGTCAATACCCAGTTCGCACAGTTCTATGGTGGTACTTCGCTTTTGATTATGGTTGGTGTCATTCTTGATACCCTCCAACAGATTGAGAGCCACCTCCTGATGCGCCATTACGATGGTTTGACCAAAACCGGACGCATAAAAGGACGTACATCAATGGCTATTCAAGCATAAGATTTCAAAAAGCAAGAATGATTGTACTCAAGACTATAGAAGAAATAGAACTGATTCGTAAGGCAGCCCTCCTCGTCGGCAAAACGCTGGCTGAGGTGGGCCGCCATATTAGAGCTGGTGTTACAACCCAGTTCTTGGATCAGATTGGAGAACAATTCATTCGCGACAATGGTGGTATTCCGTTGTGTAAAGGTTATGAAGGATTTCCTTCTGCCCTATGCATCTCTGTTAACGATGTTGTGGTTCACGGCATTCCGGGAAATGTTTTTCTGAAAGATGGAGACAATGTTTCACTTGATTGCGTTATAGAACTTGACGGATATGTTGGAGACTCGGCTTATACATTTGCAGTAGGTGAGATTTCACCTGAAATGCAAAGGCTTTTAAAGGTGACTAAAGAATGCTTATATCTTGGCATTGAAAAAGCAAAGCCCGGTAATCGCATAGGCGACATTGGACACGCTGTTCAATGCCACGCAGAGAAAAACGGATATGGTGTTGTACGTGAACTGTGTGGTCACGGCGTCGGATTCAAAATGCACGAGTCGCCCAACGTTCCTAATTATGGCGTCAAGGGCACGGGTACTCTTATAAAGGAGGGAATGGTTATCGCCATTGAACCTATGATAACAATGGGATCGAAAAATGTAAAGTTCTCCCAGACTGATGGGTGGACTTGCCGTACTAAAGACGGTAAACCAGCAGCTCATTTTGAACACACCATTGCTGTCGGTGCTAATGGACCAGAGATTCTTTCATCTTTTGAATTTATTGAAAAATAAAAACACAGTATTTTGATATATGGCAAAACAAGCATCAATACAATTGGATGGAACCGTGGTTGAGTCACTCGGCAATGCAATGTTCCGCGTCGAACTGGAAAATGGTCACGTAATCATTGCACATATTTCTGGCAAGATGCGTATGCATTACATTAAAATCCTTCCAGGAGATAAGGTGCAGATTGAAATGTCGCCATACGATCTCACAAAGGGAAGAATAACCTATCGTCACAAATAAGCACCAGTTGCTCAAAAAAGAAGAAAACAGATAAATTATCAATACAATGAAAGTAAGAGTTTCTGTAAAGAAAAGATCTCCCGAATGCAAGGTCGTTCGTCGAAAAGGGATCGTTTATGTAATTAACAAGAAAAACCCAAAATTTAAACAAAGACAGGGCTAATTAACAAAAAAGTATTATCAATTTATGGCAAGAATTGCAGGTATTGACTTACCCAAAAACAAGAGAGGTGTTATAGGTCTGACCTATATCTATGGCATCGGAAGAAGCCTTGCCTCTGAGATCCTGGCCAAGGCTGGTATCGATGAGAACAAGAAAGTTCAGGATTGGACTGACGATGAGCAGAATGCACTGCGTACCATCATCAATGATGAGTATAAAGTAGAAGGTGCACTCCGTTCTGAAGTCCAGATGAACATCAAGCGCCTTATGGACATTGGTTGCTATCGTGGCATCCGTCACCGCTTGGGTCTTCCTCTGCGTGGTCAGAGCACCAAAAACAACGCCCGTACTCGTAAGGGTAAGAAGAAAACAATCGCTAACAAGAAGAAAGCTACCAAGTAAGAGTAGCATCCGGCTGATAAAATAGCCGTGTAAAATGTAAAATCAAGCAAGTAAGTAAAAATTATGGCAAAAACTTCTAAACCGACTAAAAAAAGAGTCGTAAAAGTTGAACCTCAAGGAAGAGCGTGCATCTTTGCATCCTTCAACAACGTTATTATTTCGTTGACCAATAATGCCGGACAAGTGATTTCTTGGTCGTCAGCAGGAAAAATGGGCTTCCGCGGATCGAAGAAAAACACTCCGTACGCCGCTCAGATGGCTGCGGAAGATTGCGGTAAAGTTGCTTATGATTTGGGCCTAAGAAAAGTCAAGGTCTTCGTAAAGGGACCTGGTCAAGGACGTGAATCTGCAATCCGCGCAATCAACACCTGCGGCATCGAGGTTACCGAAATCACCGACATCACCCCGCTGCCCCACAATGGTTGCCGCCCCCCCAAACGTCGTCGTGTGTAATTATTAATCAAACAAAAAGAAAAACAGTACAATGGCAAGATACACAGGTCCGAAGACCAAAATTGCAAGAAAATTCCACGAGCCTATCTATGGCCCGGACAAAAACTACGAGAGGAAACCTTATGCTCCCGGTATGCATGGCCAGAACCATCGCCGCGGCAAGACCTCCGAGTACGGCATCCAGCTCAATGAGAAACAGAAAGCCAAATACACCTATGGCATTCTCGAGCGCCAGTTCCGTAAACTCTATGCCGAAGCCTCCCGTCGCGGTGGCATCACCGGTGAAGAGCTCATGAAACTCATCGAGGCTCGCCTCGACAACGTGGTCTACCGTCTCGGCATCGCCCGCAGCCGTGCCCAGGCACGCCAGTTGGTTTCCCACCGCCACATCGCCGTCAATGGCAATGTCGTCAATATCCCTTCCTATTCTTTGAAAGAAGGTGATGTGGTCTCCGTGCGCGAGCGCAGCAAATCGCTCGAGATTATCACCGATGCCCTCGCATCGCGCGCCAACAACTATGCTTGGCTCGAATGGGACGGCGCTAGCATGAGTGGCAAGTTCGTCAACTACCCCCAGCGCTCCGACATTCCCGAGACCATCAACGAGCAGCTCATCGTTGACCTCTACTCGAAGTAAGCAATAGCCTATAGGGCATATAAACACCCGGACATACGGCCCGGGCATAAAACAACAAAAGAAAGAAAGGATAACAAATGGCAATATTATCATTCCAAAAACCCGACAAGGTGGTCATGCTTGAAGCTGATGACTTCCGCGGCACGTTCGAATTCCGCCCGCTGGAGCCTGGCTACGGCACAACCATCGGCAACGCTTTGCGTCGCGTCCTTCTCTCTTCGCTCGAAGGCTATGCTATCACTTCCGTCCAGATTGATGGCGTCGACCATGAATTCTCTTCCCTCCCTGGAGTGGTCGAGGACATGACCGACATTATCCTGCGCTTGAAGCAGATACGCTTCCGCCGTCAGCTGGAGGATTATGACCATGAGAAACTCTCTTTCACGGTCAAAAATCAGACAGTCTTCAAAGCCGGTGACCTCAACAGCAATCTCAACGGCTTCCAGGTGCTCAATCCCGACTTGGAAATCTGCCATATGGAAGCTCAGACGGAACTCCACATCACCCTGTCTATCGACAAGGGCCGTGGCTATGTCCCCGCCGACGAGAACAAGCGCCCCACCGACCCCATCGGTGTCATCGCCATCGACTCCATACACACACCCATCAAAAAGGTTATGTATGCCGTCGACGACTACCGCGTCGAGCAGCGTACCGACTACGAGAAACTGACGTTTGATATTGAGACCGACGGCTCCATTCACCCCAAGGAAGCCCTCAAAGAAGCTGCCACCATCCTCATCCAGCACTTCATGCTCTTCTCCGACGAGCGCATCACCCTCGATGTCGAAAGCAAACCCGTCCAGGAAGAATTCGATGAGTCCACGGCACACACCCGTCAGCTCCTCAAAACCAAGCTTATCGACCTCGACCTCTCCGTCCGCGCACTCAACTGCCTCAAGGCCGCCGAAGTCGAGACCCTGGGAGACCTGGTGTCGTTCAACAAAGCCGATCTGCTCAAATTCCGCAACTTCGGCAAAAAATCGCTTACCGAACTCGAAAACCTCGTGGCTTCGAAGAACCTCGAATTCGGTATGAATGTATCAAAGTATAAATTAGATAAAGAATAAGAAAAGAATATGAGACACGGTTGCAAAGTAAATCATCTGTCAAGAACCCACGCCCACCGCGTTGCTATGCTCTCCAACATGGCCACCTCTCTCATCATGCACAAACGCATCGAGACCACCCTGGCCAAGGCTAAAGCCCTGAGAGTATATGTCGAGCCCCTCATCAATCGTTCGAAAGAGGACTCCACCCACAACCGCCGTATCGTCTTCAGCTACCTCCACAGCAAAGAGGCCGTCAACGAACTCTTCCGCGAAGTGTCGCAGAAGGTCGCCCAGCGCCCTGGTGGTTACACCCGCATCCTGAAGACCGGCATCCGTCACGGTGACAACTCCGAGATGGCCATCATCGAACTCGTCGACTACAACGAGAACATGCTCAAAGAGACCACCAAGAAGGCCGCCAAGAGCACCCGCCGTTCCCGCGCCAAGAAGGCCGAAGCTGCCCCTGCAGTCGAAGCCCCCGTCGCCGAGGCTCCTGTGGCCGAAGAGGCTCCCAAGGCTGAGTAATCCCCCAACGGAACATACCTTACATCGAAGCCCCTGCTATCCAGCAGGGGCTTTTTGTATCCCACCCTACATGCCCTTTTCTTCAGTATTTGTTCAGTATATGTTCAGTACTTGTTCAGTCAATCACTGAACAAGTACTGAACATATACTGAACAACGAGTGAACAAGTACCTGAGTAAGAGTGTTGTATGTGGACGGGAAAAATGGATGATTTCTCAGAACTGCTCGCGGAGGTGGGAGTCCATGAGGATGGTGACGGGGCCGTCGTTGACAAGGGATACCTGCATGTCGGCGCCGAACTCGCCGGTCATGATTTCCTTGCCGAAGAGGTCGCCGAGGCGGGTGACGAATTTCTCGTACATCGGCACCGCGAAGTCGGGGCGCGAAGCTCGGATATAGCTGGGGCGGTTGCCTTTTTTGGTGGAGGCCATGAGGGTGAACTGGCTGACGACCAGGATGCCGCTGTCGGCAATATCGGTGATCGGCAAGTTCATTACTCCTTCGGCATCGTCGAAGATGCGCAGCTTGACGACCTTCTGACAGAGGTATTCGATGTCGTCGTCGGTGTCGTCGTCGCAGACACCCACAAGGATGAGCATCCCTTTCCCTATGGTGCTCTTGCGGACTCCCGCGATGTCGACCGAGGCCGACAGCACTCGTTGTATTACTATTCTCATCGTTGTTGTTTATTCAATCATCCATTTCTGTACTGTACCGTCGGACACTTGTCTCACGAAATACACCCCGTGAGGAAGTGTCGGCAGGCTTTTTGTTGCCGTTCCAGACGGGATGGTGGCCTCGCCCACCTGTCGGCCACAGATGTCGTAGACCACAAACTGCCATTCTTCGGCTGCCGGTGTGTCGAGGCGGATTTCTCCGTCGGCTATCAGGAAGCCTCCGGTCTCCGGACTGCTGAGGCCAAAGTAACGGGCATACTCCTCGACGGTATTGGCCGGTTCTACATGGAGGAAGTCCTCGATGCCGGCGACGGCTACTTCCCAGCTGGCTATCGACGACGGCTTCCCGAAGCGGTCACGTTGGTATGGTACCTCTGACCGTAGCTCCTCCACTATGGTCTGCAGCAACGGTGCTGTTTTTTCATAGGAGAAGTGAGTGTTTACAATCTCTCTCAGTCGTTCCATCGAACGTTCAAGAAAGTGACGGTTGGCCAGCAGACGACGGAAGAGCAAAGTGGACTGAAGAGAGGTGCGCGTGCTTTTCCTTGGTGTGTTGAAGGTCATGTGGTCGAGGACGGTGACACAGCTGGGGAAAGGCACCAAGGTTCCGTCGCCGTCGAAGAATATCCAACGCCAGTGGCGGCCCGCAGTCGACCAGAATCGCACATTGTTCACGGGCCAGTCGTCGTTGAGTATCAGTACCTGCAGCAGCATATAGTCTATCAGCGACTCCAGGTCGACTTGCGAAGCCAGGTAGTTGTAGTCCTCCTCGCGGTTGAGGTCGGCTTGTTGTAGCCAGCGGTACAGACTGTTCCATCGTGCGGAACTCCCGTTTTCAACTTCTTGTCCCCAGTAGGCTAACAGGTCGACCTCATGGTCGAGCACCTTGTAATGCTCTTCCACGTAGTGTTCGTCGGCTTTCTCCTCGAGGAAATAGATGCCCCAGTACTCGCCGTTGAGGAATAGAACCACGGGGCGTGTGGCGAGGTTGTCTACTTCCAGGGGTTCCGCCAGGTGCTGGCAGAGCCAGTCTTCGAGTCCAGCGCCGCTCCAAGATGTAGACCATGGACGCAACACCAGCCGTCGGTAGCATTTGCTCCGCTGCTCCTTGAAGAAAGGGTAGCAGAAGCGTTTGTTGCCGTAGTCGTTCCGCGCATAGAGCGACATGCCCTTTTGTACCAGCATGCGCTGGCTGTTGCCGTGCACGCGCAGTCCGCAGTCCTGCTCCAGTCCGCCACCGGCAGGGTCGTAGTAGGCGAAGGCGGCAGAGCGCTCCCAATGGCGTCCTTTCTGGAAATAGTTACCTGAACTAAAAGGGTTCTGGGGCTCAAAACAGTAGCCTGGCACGAAAAGGCCGGTGTCGTGGTCGAAGAGGCTGAGTGAGTCTGTGCACAGCGACACTACAGGAAGGCTTATCCTGCGCCCCATCAGACTGTCGATCAGATAGGCGTGAGTAGTCACCACCGACCGTTGGTAGCCCATGCTGTCGAAAGCGGCGGCCCTTACCACGATGATGTGTTCCACCTGCTCAGGGGCAAACCAGCGCTCGGCGGGCACGTCCTGTACACGATAGAGGGCAGAGGGCGAATAGCAAGCTTCTGTCAGGGGAATCGGCGAGATGTACTCTGGGTCGCACTCCGTGGGTGCGGCACCATTGAGGGTGTAGTGTATGGTGAAAGGTTCCGTGGGCTGCGGTAAGAAATCGATGTGCATTGAGAGGCTGAAGGTGTCGGCATAGAATCCGCCACCATGGGAGAACACAACTGCTTGTCCTGTCACGTTTCGCTCACAAAAAAGCGAAAACAGCAGGACAAAAAAGGTGTTCCACTTTCGCATGACTATTCAACGATTGTCAGTTTGGCGAATTTGAGCATCAGCTGTTTCTGTCCTGAGCCTTCGAAGAATACCGTTGCTTTGCGCGAGCTCTCATCGCCTTCAACAGTCAGCACTTTACCGATGCCGAATTTCTCATGGTGCACCTTCATGCCAGGCATGATGGCGTTGATGGCTGCCGGCGAATTGGGGATGGTGGCGGTCCGGGGCTTGGGGGAGACCGGTGCTTTCTGAGTATTCTGTGTAGGTTTCCCAGCGTTGAAGAAAGCGTGGGGTAGGGTGCCTGTCTCATGGGAGGAACGGCGTGATGCCGGTATCTCGATAAATTGGGGATCTATCTCCTCCACAAAGCGGCTTACCTCACCCCCCATGCGCTGCCCGTTGTTGAAGCGCGTCTGGGCGTAGCTTAGGGTTACCTGCTTTTCGGCGCGTGTCACAGCCACATAGAACAGCCTCCGCTCCTCCTCCAGTTCTGCGCGGCTGCTGGCCATGAACGAGGGGAAGAGTTGCTCCTCCATGCCCACGACAAAGACGTAGGGAAATTCCAATCCCTTGGCGGCGTGAATGGTCATCAGGCTCACCTTGTCGGCATCCTTGTCCTTGTCTTTGTCCTCGGAGGTGTAGAGAAGGACCTGCTGAAGGAATTCGTCGAGGGTGCGGAGGGATTTTCCGGAACTATCAGTGTCCCCTGAGTTCTCTGAATAGTCGGGTTCTTCTTCACAGAATTCCTGCACACTGTTCAGCAGTTCGTCGATATTGTCTATCCTTTCGGCACTCTCGGGGTCGTCCTCTTCACGGAGGGCTTTGTACATGCCGCTGGCATAGATAATCTGTTTGGCAAGAGTGAAGGCATCGGTGGAGGGTACCTCGGCCTCGAAGCGCTTGATCAAGTAGACGAACTCGGTGATTTTCTGCACAGCGCCACTCTGTATGGGGAGGCCAAAGTCCTGGATGTTTTCCATCACTGTCCAGATGCTCACGTCGTTGTCTGCAGCCGCCACACGAATCTTGTCCATCGTAGTCTGTCCGATGCCGCGGGTGGGATAGTTGATGATGCGCACCAGACTCTCGTCGTCATGTGGATTGATGGCCAGGCGCAGGTAGGCCAGGGCGTCCTTCACCTCGCGACGGCCGTAGAATGACAGGCCCTGGTAGATACGGTAGGGGATATTCATCTTGCGCAGGGCTTCCTCGATGGAGCGCGACAGTGAGTTCTGGCGGTAGAGCACTGCGAAGTCGCGGTAGTTGGCATCCTCGCCCAACCGATAGTTCTGTATGGCATCGGCCACACGTATGCCTTCATCGCGCTCGTCGATGGCTCGGATGAGGCGTATGCGGGTACCCACACCATTGTCGCTCCAAAGCTCTTTCTGAATTTGGTCTCGGTTGCGGAGGATGATACTGTTGGCGGCACCCACGATGTTCTTCGTCGAGCGGTAGTTCTGCTCAAGCTTGAAGAGATGCATCTCGGGATAGTCGCGTTTGAAGTTGAAGATGTTCTGTATGTTGGCCCCGCGGAAGGCATAGATGCTCTGGGCATCATCGCCCACAACACAGATGTTCTGGTTGCGTGCCGCCAGCTTTTTCACTATCAGATATTGGGCATAGTTGGTATCCTGGTACTCGTCCACCATGATGTACTGGAATCGCTGCTGGTATTTCAGCAGCACATCGGGGAAGTCTCTCAGCAGGATGTTCATGTTGAACAGCAGGTCGTCGAAGTCCATGGCATTCGAGTTGTGCAGCCGCTGGTCGTACATCTGGTAGATAGTTCCGATGGCGGGACGTTTGGAATCGATATCGGTTTGGTAGATTTCAGGATTCTCTTGGTAGTCTTTGGGTCCAAGCAGGTTGCTCTTGGCCATGGAGATGCGGTTCAGAACGAAACTGGGTTTGTAGGTTTTAGGGTCTAGATTCAGTTGTTTGACAATCTGTTTGATAGCGGCTTTCGAATCGTCGGTGTCGTAGATGGTGAAACTGCTGGTGTAGCCCAGCTTGGTGGCTTCTGCCCTCAACACACGGGCGAAAATGGAATGGAAGGTCCCCATCCACAGATTGCGTCCCTCGCCACCCACCAGACCGATGATACGTTCTTTCATCTCGCCTGCAGCCTTGTTGGTAAAGGTCAGTGCCAGGATATGAAAAGGGTCGACACCCAGCTCCATCAGGTGTGCTATGCGGTAGGTCAGTGTGCGCGTCTTGCCGCTGCCGGCTCCGGCAATAATCATTACCGGCCCGGAGACACATTCCGCCGCCTCGCGCTGAGGTTCATTCAGTTGGTCAAGTAGTTCGCTCATTTTCTCTGCTTGGAATTAATCACACGGCCTGCGGCAACCCGCAGACAATATAATTCAAGAACGCAGCTTTTGAAAAAAAATTATTGCAGGATATTAAAAATACGCTGAGGCGCACTTGCTCAGCCTGTGTATCAATCGCCAATCCGCGGGCAACCACTCCACATGCTCCAGTTCGTCTTTTGGAAGCCACCGTGCCGCCTCATGTTCCTTCAGGGTCAGGTGACCGCTCTCCACGTGACAGAGGTAGCAGTGCATGGTGAGGTGAAAGTCAGGATAGTCATACTCTACCGTTTCCACCAGTCGTTCTACGACAATCAGAGTCTCCAGCTCTTCCCAGATCTCGCGTCGCAGCGCTTCCTCGGGGGTCTCGCCCGACTCTATCTTGCCGCCAGGGAACTCCCAGTAGTCCTTGAAGTCGCCATATCCGCGTTGTGTGGCGAAGATGCGGCCTTCGTTATCATGAATAATAGCTGCTGCTACTTCGATTTGTTTCATGGCGTTAGAAGCACATTACGTTGAAAGCGTTCTTGATATGTTTTATTTCGGTTTTTTGGCCGTCGGCAACGATGGCAATGATGTCGTAGCGGATGGGTTCTGTGCGGTGGTTGCGGCGGACGTAGTTGTTGGCCACGCGGATGATATTCAGTCGTTTCTGGTGGTCGACGGCCTGCTCCGGAGCGAGAAAAGTATCGCTTGTGCGGGTCTTCACCTCGACAATGGCTATCTCGCCGTGGTCCAGCGCGATGATGTCCACCTCCTTATGCCCCTTGCGGTAGTTGCGGTCGAGGATGACATACCCTTGGTCCTCCAGGTAGCGTGTGGCCATCTGCTCGCCCATGACGCCGAACTCTTTGGCCTCCTGCCGGCTCTCCACGCTCCGCTCCTTCGGCGCCGCAAAATGGAATTTCAGTAATGCCATAGTATTAGGTAGTGCTATTTTGGCGGCAAAGATACGAAGAAATATCCAAATGGGAGGTAATAATATTTGAGTGAATGCAATAATGCCCACAGTATGACGTTAATAATTAATAAATAACAGAATTAATGTTATCAAACAAAATGTTATCATGAAAACAAACCCTTTCAAGCTGATGGCAGCAGTGGTCATGGGCACACTGCTGTTGATGGCTTTCCAGTGTGGGAAAGAAGAAGAACCTGTGGAGATGAGCTACAATGCCCGCCACTCCCAGTGTCTGAATCACACCGACAAGGAAGCCAAGGGCTTCTACACCCCTGACTCGGCGAGCGTGGTTTACGATGCCGCCAGCCAGCGGCTCCATGTGACGCACCACAACCTGGCGGTCAACTGCGGCACTGCTGAGATGGAAGGCGGAATCATCGTCACTGCCATCCGTAACGGACAGACCATCGACATTTACGAGGGCGAGGACGAGAACAATCCTCAGGCCAACTGCATGTGTGACGTGAATAGCGAGTTCGACCTCCACAGCATCGAGCCCGGCACCTACACACTCGTCTTCCACAGCTGCTACCCCAACCCGCTGGTGGTCACAGTCAGTTTTTGAGTAAGTTTCAATAACCGAAAGCCGAGGCCAGTTGGTGGCCTCGGCTTTTGTCGTTTACTGCTGCTTCTTTTTGGGGAGTGTCTTGTTAGAAATCTGTTTCTGCTTCTTCTTCAACGGTTGCAGCTGTTGCAGAATATCGTAGATGGTGGAAACGGTGTTTTGTAGAAGGTTGTTTAAGGTTATTGGTGATAAGAGTGGAACAAAGCGTAACTCGTCGGGGGCAGATGGGAGTCCACCTATGCCGAGAAGAAGATAGATGGGCAGGGAATGTTCCTTGGAATACTGCTGGAAAAAGGCTTGTCGGTCAGATGGAAGTAGCTCTTTTTCAATAGTTTTCGGCATATGATTGCGCCATTTGCACTCGATAGCAAAGGGATGCCCTTCGTAGTTGAAGACGAGGTCGGGACCACTGTTGGCTTCAGGGTAAACTCCTGGCAGGTTCTTGTCTCCGCGCCATTCTTTCAATGTCAGTTTCTCGTTGTGCGGTAGGTCGAAAAGCTCCACCACATAATCTTCGAACTCGCGCCCTTTCAGCACCTCGTCATTCATTGTCAGTGCCTTGACTCGGTTGTAAATAGTGCTGTATGGGCGGTTGATGGCCTTGTGTATGGCATGGATACCCATATCCTCGTAGAACATCCGAAGTAGGCGCTTGTCCTCGGCCACCGTCCAGCGGTATGGCTTTGCTTCCTGCTCGGCGGCCATACGGATGTCTTCCTTGTCGAGTAAGTGGGTGACATTGTTTAGACCTGCCAGCAGACCGAAGATACTGCCGTTGGGGTTGATGTACCCACAGGCAATATGCTGTACTTGATTAATGATATATTGGTTTCGCAGCCGAGCGGTATATCCTTTGTCCTTTTCTTCTCGCTGTAATACTAATATAAGCAAGCGGTTCTCTTCCAGTGCCTGCTCTATCTGTACATTGTATGTGTCGTGAAAGCGTCCTGTTACCACTAACGTTGTCGGCACATGGCATACCAACAACGCTTTCAGCACCTCTTCTTCCAGCTCCGACGTGTTGAAACAAACGGCACACCCCCGATTGTCGAATTCCTCCACCCATTGGAATACTTTGCCATAACACCCTATCGGCGCCTGCCGCGAAGTCAGAAACAGCGTTTTCTCGCGTTGCCATAGTTTCTTGTTGCCGATGGTACGATGGATAAACATGGAATGCTATTTATCATTCTCCGAACTCATCGTTGAAGAAATCGGTATCCACCTTTTTAATTGCATACACCTGAGATGTGCTGACTCCAAGGTTATACTGTATCATCAGGTTGGCCAGACGTTGGCCATCGATAAGTATAAATTTAATACTGGCAGTTGATAGCTCGTATGCCTTTTTTGAGAATTTGCTAGTGGTTACAAATACTCCTTTTGTACCACCGTGACTAATTATTGCGCCAATAAACTTTTGTACCTCGGGCGCCCCTACTGTCTCATCTGTTTTCCATCGTTTTGCCTGCAGAAAAATCTTATCGAGGCCGAGTTTATCTTCATTTATTACTCCATCAATACCATCGTCATTGGTATATGGAGTGATAGTTCCATCACCATATCCCATGGCTTCAAGCAGTTTAACCACCAATAGTTCAAATGCTTTCGGAGACATTAGAAGTATTTGATTCAATAGGTCATCTGCGAGTTGGGAATTGATTTTTTTGAATGCACTATCAAGTTCGTCGATAGGAGTCAGTTCTATTGGGGTAGTTGGTTGAGATGCTGGTATAGGACTGGAAGTGGCAAACTCTTTAAATGAAGGATAGTGCTCTGCCAAATACTTGGGAGTAATGGGGTTGGGTGGATTCTTGAGAAGTTCCTTGCCAGACTTTGTGATTTGGAATATTCCACGTTTTTCAGAATATGCAAGTCCTGATTTCTTTAAGTATGTCAGAGCCCAATTGGTTCGATTTTTTACTATACCTTCACTGCCGCTGGGAAGCAGTTGCTCCATTTCCTCATTAGATAATGAGAATATCTGTTGGATATTGTTTGTACATTCTTTTATAGTGTGACTTTTGCCGTCACCCAAGAACTGTAATACAGGAAGAATGAATTGTTTGAATTCCGGTATCATAACATTTATTTTTTATTAGAAGCTGGGTAGCCCTCTCGGGCTGCCCAGCTTGGCATTACTTATTTTTGGTTGGTTTTAAAACCTATTGGTTTACGAGGTTTGGCCTTTTCGTCTCGCAGGTGGTCGAGGGCGTCGTTGATAGCTTCCAACTGCAAAGCAACTTCCATATTGGTTTGCTCTTGCTGTTCATTGATATCGTTTTGGTCATGCAGAATATCCTCAACATAGGCGTTCAACTGGTCGACTTTGTGTGATAGTTGCTCATAGCGCAACTCCGATGTCTGCAATGCCGTGACCGCCTGCCTTACAGCGACAAATGCCCTCATAATATTGATATTAACTTGAATGGCAATTTTGCTGCGAAGCAGTCCTGACAACATAGCAACACCCTCCTCGGTGAATGCGAATGGGGCGTATTTGCTGTGCTGCCCTCGTCCTGTCTTTAAGGTGCCATTTTGGCATCTTAAAGATGTTACTTCTTCTGATGTCAGTTCAAACATGAAGTCTTTGGGGAAACGGTCTATGTTGCGTCGAACCTGCCGTTTAAGCTGAGATACTTCTACCTCATACATCTCGGCGAGGTCAGTATCAAGCATAACCTTCTGGCCCCGGACTTCATATATTACATCTTTGATGTTGTCGGGTTTACGATTGGTCGATATGATTATATCTGATTCCATATCTTGCTGTATCTCATGATGTGGTCACAATTTGTGACATCATATTTTTTTTGAAGTCTGGAAGCCCTCTCGGGATGCCCAGCTTGGGGTGGAGAGTATTACATCTCCGAGAGTTTCTTGTAGCCATCGTAGCGCAGCTTGGCAACGCAAACACGTCACTTCTTCATTTCAAGTTTGTGGCGGATATTTTCAGCGAGGAAAGAGGCTATTTTCTCGGGTTCCATTCCTGTGACGTTAAAAACGAAGTTATAGTTGCGAGCATCGTATCGCGAAGTGTTGGCGACGGTCTTGACGAATGTGTCACGTTCGCGGTCGATACTGTCCATGAGTTTTTCGGCTTCTTTTGGAGAGAGATTGCGTGAGGCTGCCATGCGTGCAATACGGGCATCCCTGTCTGCAATAATGAGTAGGTGCAATGCGTTGGGATCGTCACGGAATACGTGGAATCCGGCACGACCAATGATGATGCAGCTCTCCTGTGCCGCAAGTTCTTTTAAAGCACGGGCTTCTGCATAGTAAACGCTCAGCGGAGTGGCCTCGGGTTTGGTCGGTGAGGTATGGCTGGCAGCGCCAAACTGCTGATAGAAACGGCAGAAGTCGCTCCACCAGTTGGTCTTCTGCGCTTTGACTTTCTCGATATTCTCGATGGTCATGTCAAACTGCTTTGCGATACCCTCTAGCATGGAACGGTCGTATACTTTAAGACCGAGTTTTTCTCCGATTAGATAGGCAATCTCCCTACCGCCAGTACCGCATTCGCGGTTTATGGTTATGATGATTTTGTTCATATAATGGCTATTTGTTTTTAGAAGCCTGGAAGGCCTCTCGACCTTCCAGACTTGGGTTGGAGAATATTACATCTCCGAGAGCTTCTTATATCCCTCGTAGCGCAGTTTGGCATTGCGCTCCGTGGCGACGAAGAGTTCTTCGGCCTCCTGGGGGAAGGTCTTCATCAGGGAGTTGTAGCGGACCTCGCCCATGATGAAGTCGCGGAACTTGCTCCAGTCGGGCTCCTTCGAGTCGAGGTGGAAGCCGTTCTTGCCAGCGTCTTCTTCGGCGGGGTTGTAGTGCCACAGGTGCCAGTAGCCACACTCGACGGCCTTCTTCTCCTCGTTCTGCGTGCGACCCATACCAATCTTGATACCGTGGTTGATGCAGGGTGCGTAGCAGATGATGAGCGACGGGCCGTGGTAGGCCTCGGCCTCCTTGATGACGT
>JAEEGF012221846.1_pt1 | contig 24960 bp, 22 predicted proteins | sample 9134171 | NCBI WGS metagenome assembly JAEEGF01 (sample SAMN16246542, study PRJNA631951) | gut metagenome | biome: gut microbiome; feature: rumen; material: AP-attached | host: Bos | place: Iran: Karaj | collected 2018-10 | reverse complement strand
GAAGGTGACGCAGGCAGGAACCACCGTCGAGGTCATGGATGCCTCGCAGGTGAAGGACTTCGACAAGTATTATAAGCCCAAAGAGTTCAACTTCGACATGCTGCGCAGCGATGCCAAGTGGTCGTGGTTCCGCTCTAGGCAGAGTGAGCACTTCTTCGTGTTCTGGGAGGCTGGCTTCGGTGATGATCCTAACTCCAGCGAACTGCCTCAGGGTATGCGTGTCGATATCGACGACCTACTGAAGAAGGCAGAGCAGTTCTACAAGACCAACATCAACCGTCTGGGTATGGTGGTGACAGGTCAGGGCAAGTCGTATCTCGACCAGTATAAGATGGAGATCTATCTGCTCTACCAGACAGAGTGGCTGGCCACCGGCTCTGGCTACGACGATACCATCGGTGCCCTCTGGGTGAATCCCTCTACCTGTCAGCCTGTCGGCTCAGTCATCGGACACGAGATTGGTCACTCCTTCCAGTATCAGACCTATTGCGACAACGTGAAGAACGGTGCAGCCAACGACTTCAAGTCGGGCTATCGCTACGGCTACGAGGGTTCCAACGGTGGTTGCGGCTTCTGGGAGCAGTGCGCCCAGTGGCAGTCGTATCAGGACTATCCGCAGCAGGCCCTCAACGATGACTGGAACGCCGTGTGGTATCAGCAGTGCCATCGCCACTTCGAGCACGAGTGGCAGCGCTATGCCTCTTACTATCTGCAGTACTATTGGACAGAGCTCCACGGCGACAAGACCTTAGGCCGCATCTGGAACGAGTCGAAATATCCTGAGGATGCTTCAGGCGCTTATATGCGCATCTTCGGTGTCAACTATGAGAACTACAAGAAGCAACTCTTCGCTTATGCCCAGCGCTGTGTCACTTTCGACTTCGACGGCACACGCAGCTATTTCACGAACCAGAACACGCTCTATAAGACCACGCTCTACAATCAGGATGGTTACTATCAGATTGGCTATGAGCAGTGTCCGCAGCCTACTGGTTTCAATGTGATCAACCTCGAAGTGCCTGCCGCCGGCACCAAGGTAACGGTGAGCATGGAGGCGCTGAAGGCTGGCAGCAAGCTGCCCGATGCCGATCCAGGTAATCAGGTCGATGGTGATTTCAAGGTAGTAGGCAACACCACTAATTATAATAAGGTGGGCAGCGACCAGGCCATCGCCTACGGCTTCGTGGCTCTGAAAGAGGATGGTAGTCGCGACTATAGCGAGATGAGCCTCACCGATGCCAAAGGTACGGCCGTCTATACGGTGCCTGCCAAGACCAAGATGCTCTATCTCGTCGTGCAGGGCGCTCCGAAGAGCTATCGTCAGTGCCCTTGGGATGACAAGGAGGAGACCGATATGCAGTGCCCCTATCGCTTCAAGATCGATGGTACCGACCTCTACGGCAACTTCTCTATCGATGAGACCAAGGATCCGGCAGATGTCGCCTTCACCTTCGATGTGAAGTGCAATGCTGCTTCCGAAGACTATATCCAGGGGAGCATCCAGTTGCAGGGCAGCGACCTGAAGAAACTGGCTCAGGCCTTCGTGATGCAGCCTTCAGTACTCAGCGGAGCCACGCTGCCTATCGCCGCAGGGCAGACAGCAGAGCCCGCGGAGGGCAAGGTAGCCCTCGGACTTATCCAGTCCGACGGTAAGATTACCTATCAATATACCGCCAATGTCGGCTTCTGGTGTAATGCCAAGGGCGATCTCGACAACTGGGGTGATACGGCTCCCGTCTATGTGGAGTACGATAAAGACAACTTTACCCTGACCTACGGTCACCGCTTCGGTGTGAGCAAGGCTGGTGAGAAATACGTCTTGAAGCCCGTGCTGGTCTATACCAAGGGTGGCAAGCAGTATAAGGCCACGCTGACGCTAAACCTGCAGTTCTGACCTTTGTTTTTTAGGTTCATATAATTTTTGGTTAGTATTTGAGAGGGGCGGGCAAATCATTGTCCGCCCCTCTTTTGCGACACGATTCAGCCGCTTCTCGCCACTTTGTCGCAGAATAGTAATTCTATCCACCAACAACAAAGCGTCCTGGAATCAAATTCCAGAACGCTTTTCTCGTCTAATACCCCACGCAAGAGGTCGCACTCAAGGCCGTCACGATGGCCGTCGCCACAGATGCAATAATCTGCACAATCCACTTAATGGTTTCCTTCTTTGTCATAATCGTTTAGTTTTTCAATTTTTGCATTGTTACATTTTTACATTTTTACATTGTTCGGGGTCTGGTCTCGAAATAAACCCGGGGTCTGGTCTCGAAATAAAGTTTTCCCCGAAAACTTCTACTTTCGGGACCTGACCCCCAGCCCCACTTTTACCTTTTTACCTTTTAATTAGGGTTCCTCCGAACCTCCCTGGCTGGGCTTTCCACCGCTGTCGTCACCACCAGTCTGCGAATTCTCGGTCCCCGAACCATTCTGCTCGCCCTCGCCATTCTCCGGATCCTCCACCGTTCCCGCATCAGCCGAGGTCACACGCTTCACCACATCACCATTCCTGTCGTAACAAGTAATCTGAATCGCCGTGCTGGCCAGCTCATCCTTCAGATCCTGCGTCGGAGTGAACACGATGCGACTACTTGAGATCAGCCCTGCTTTCACGTCCTCCACCTTCTCCACCGACTTCGCACGGAGTCCGAATCGCATGGTGCCGAGTCCGGGCAGCGCTACGGAGTGACCTTCAGTGGCCCACGCCTTGATCACCTCACCGGCTGCATCCCAGCAGGCCTTCATCACACCCTGGCTCACGCCTGAGCGGAGAGCAGCCTCACGGATCACCTTTGCCTGATTCAGAGCGATGTACAGTTCAGGCGTCATCACGTAGCGATAGGTACCTGCATCCTCTTTTGAAAACTTTACGAGTCTTTCGACTGCTTTAACTTTTAATGCCATAATAAGATTTTAATTTAAAGATTAATAGATTGTTAATTATTTTTACTTGTCTCAGAAGAGCCTCCAATTTGCGATTTCCTTAGGTTACAAGTGCCCGCGCGCAAGGTAATTTTTGTTCCCCAGTTAGGCCGCAATTTTCGTCTTTTTTCGTTGACAATGCAAAGGTACAAAAATTTCAGAGTGCCTCCAAATTATTTCGCCAAAAAAGCACGCAAAAAAGCACGCAGTTCAAACTGATATGTCTTGGATACAGAATACAGAATACAGTTTTCTCATGAGCACCTTCAAAATGTAAGAACAGAAATTTACTATATATATAATATGCCTTTTTCCATTAATCAGGAGTGATACCTCTCCAAAAAAACTGTATTTCTGTATTCTGTATTCATTTGTTGTTCTCGATGTAGTTGCGCATATTCATGAGGATATCCATGTTGTCGTCTTTCACGAAGAAGATGTTGGCGACGCGCCATTGATGGTCTTCGAGGCGCATCAGCCAGCGGATGGGAATGCCTTTGGGCGTGACTGCATCCTTGACGAGGAAACGGACCTCGGCAGTGCTGTCGGATAGCAACGTGACCTCGATATCGTTGGCACTGATGGCGCCTTCGTAGCAGTCGTAGGTCCAGGGATCGAGAGGGCCTTCGTCGTCGAAGTTGAAGAAGCTGCCGCTCTCGGACTCACGGTCGATGGCTGCTACTTCCTGACGAACGCGCCACCACTCCTTACTGCCGAACTGTTCATCGACGGAGGGCCTGTTCTCGTCGAAGTGTTCGCGCAAGTCGTTCCAATAGGCATAGACGGCATCCACTTGTCGTTCGACGGCCTCGACGGTATGGAGCGTGTCAGGTATTTCAGAGACAATGGTAGAGTCGGTATCCGACGCATTGGTCTTCGTCTTGTTGCCGCAGGCTGTCATCGCCACTACGGCTGTCATCAATAAAAGGATATTCTTCATCACGTTGATCATATTTTGGTTCTGATGCGCAAAGATACAAATAATTTGTGAAACTCTGACACAAAAGGGGCGTGTGAGTTGCAAAATTTACAATCGTAGTCACAAAATTAACAAAATCTGTTCCAAAATTAGCAAAATCTGATATTGAGGGGCGTAAGGTATTGCATATTCCAAGATTTTTTTGTATCTTTGCATTGATTTATAGAACTAGGTTAATATAGTCACACATAAACTAATGATCGAAACTCATATATATAAATTAAGGAAAATTGCGCTGACGGTGATCCTATTGGTGGTAAGCATTGTGCTTTCTGCTCAGGAGAAGTTGTCGGATAGAGAGCAGGCCCTGCTGCAGCGCGTTCAGGAGACGCAGCTGAACAGCAGCGACACTGACTTCTACAAAGCCAATGAGGCTTACTTGGACTATCTGAGAGACCGTAAGGAATGGGGGAAATACTATCGTACCTGGATGTACCGCGTGATTTACGACGTAAACCATCGCCATTTCCACCGTGCCTTCCTGCAGATTCAGCGTATTAAGGATGATATCGAGAAACGGCATCAGGGTAAGTATCTCTATATCACGTACATGGGGCTGGGCTTCTTCTATAACGGTCGTCATCAGCCAGAGTTGGGCGAGAAGTTCTTCAGGCGTGCACTGCAGGGCATCGATGTCAAGGATGACCCCGTGGCTGTATTCAATGCCTACCTCTCGCTGGCGCAGTCGCTCAGTTTCACGCGTCCTGCCGATGCGATGGCTGCGCTCGACAGTCTGCCCCAGCAGATGCTTCAGAACCCGATGTACGAGAGTGGGGTGCTGGGTTACCGCTGTATCATCGCCAACAAGATGGACGACCGCAAGGCCTTTGACCGCTATTTCTTGAGGTATGACAGCATCCGCCAGCAACAGCCAGAGCAGTTTAACGCTGTAAACCTCGAACAGGTGATGGTGTGCCGCAGTCTGATGAACAAAGACTACAGGCAAGCACTCGCCTGGTGCGACTCTATCGAAGTGCCGCTGACAGCCGCAGAACTGCGTATCGACGTCTATGAGCAGATGGGCGACTGGAAGCGCGCTTTTCAGACGGCAGAGTTGAGAGACAGCCTGAAAATGATCGGAGAGCGCGAGGCGCTGGAACTGCACATAGTGGATATGGCTCATGATATCGACATGCTTCAGGCAGAGCAGGACAAGGCAGAGATTATCAAGAAGCAACTGACGATAGTTGGCCTGATGGCGCTGGCTATCATCGGCCTGCTCGTAGGTATGCTCATCTACCGCCACCAGAAGAACCGCCGCCTGAAAGAGCAGTTTGCCCAATTGCAGGAGGCTCAGCGCAGAACAGAGGCAGGACAGGCCATCCGTCGCGCCTTCGTCAGCACGATACAAGACAAGCTGAATTCGCCTATCAACCTGCTGAGAAGCTATGCGCGCATCTTCAATAATCCCGACTTCCTGTTGAAGCCTGAGGAGCGCCCCAAGCGCTATACCGATATCATGAATGCCGCCAGAAGCATCGAGTCGCTGATGGATCCCGTGCTCGACTCGTATGCCAGAGGGGCATCGGGCATCACAGAGGAGGAGAAACTGATCTGTACGGATGCGCTCCGCACGCCACTGCTCACGCTGATCAGCACCTCGCAGATTATCATCGACGGCAACGGACAGATACCACACGAGGAATATATGCAATTACGCGACAGCGTTTGCCGTGATGCCTACCGCGTATCAACCTCTACCCACCAACTGATCTTATTCAGCCTTTATGGCGATGATTTCCCCACGCCTAAGGAATACAGAGTAGGGCTGAACGAGGTGGCCCGCTCGATTCTGAGCAGTTACGACTTGCACCCCTCGGGGATAGAGAAGAACCGCGTGCTGACTACTGAGTTCAGAACTGATGTGGCCGACGACGTGATGGTGAATACCAGCCAGATGTTGCAGGAGCTGCTGAACTGTCTGCTCGACAATGCCGACAAATATGCGACAGGCGGGCATGTGGTGATGGGATGTCATGCCTGTGGCGACGGTACCTATGCCATCTATGTGAGCAATGAGGGGCCGACTATCCCTGCAGAAGACGCAGAGCGCATCTTCGACCCCTTCGTGCGCCTCTCGCCCCAAGAGCACAGTCTGGGTATCGGTCTGCCGCTGGCCCGCCGACTGGCTGTATCGATGGGCTACGGCATTGCCCTCGACCTGACCTATACGGAGGGTGCCCGATTTGTAGTTACAGGAATCTGAGAGTATAAAAAATTATAGTAAGGTTTGTGCTAAAGATTGTTAAGATTTAGCATGGATTGATAAGGGGTTTGGGAAAACCCCTTATCTTTGCACTACATTTTAATGTTTAACGTTTAAATTTTAACACTATGAGAAAGCATTTCTTGGGCCTTTTGAGGGCTTTTGCGATGGTTGTGGTGCTGGCAGGCGCTACATCGTGTGAGAAAATGAATGTGAAAAACGGAGAGTCTGATGGTGAGGGCGTGAACGTGTCGCTTCGTGTGACGAGTTTCGAACAGGTGCCCTTCGGCCTGTCGAGGACGAGGCTCAGATCTGTGGAAGATGTGTGCTCGAGGCTGAACTACCTGATCTACGACAGCGACGGCCATCGGCTGAAACAGACGGTGCAGGAGGCGGGCGACGAAGACTTCGGACAGACCTCGTTTAATCTGGGCAAGGGGCATTACTTCTTGGTGGTGCTGGCACACAGCAGCAGCGGTAACCCTACCTCGACGAACGCCACGAAGATTGGCTTTACGAACACGACGGGCTTTACAGACACCTTCTACTATGCCGACAGTCTGTTTGTGACAGACAGTGCCGTGAAACTCCAACTGAACCTGAACCGTATCGTGGCGAAGGTGAGGTTTATAGCCTCGGACGCGGCTCCCACGACGACCAGCGGCGTGGCCTTCTACTATACTGGCGGCTCGGGGGCACTCGACGCTACGAACGACGGCTGGGGATCAGTAAAGTCGGAACAACTGACGGAAACAGGGCAGGGGACAGGCCGTGACTACTATGATATCTACACCATTCCACGCAAGGACTGCGACCACCTCTGGATGCGCGTCAACGCCTTTAAGGGTGACGACCTGAAGACAGGTACGACGCTCTCAGACAAGGTGCTCGACAGCATCCCCATCAAGCGTAATCACGTGACGATCTGCAGGGGATTCCTGTTCTCGCCAGTCTATGAGATGACCTACACGCTGATGGTCGATGACGAGTGGGACAGCGATACCATCGACTTCCAGTTTTAGCGCAAAATCATATTTTTCAGCAGAAAATGATGGCAGTTCGGCTTTTTTCTTGTAACTTTGCAGCCAGTACATAAAAAGAAAACAAAAGTTATGCTGGACAGTAAAGAAGTGAACGAGGCGCTGCGACGGAACGTGGCGCTATTGTCGAAACAGACAGAACGCGAGGTTAGTATGATGCCTGCAACGGTGGCACCGCTGCCATCAGTAGAGCAGGTGAAGCGCATCGTGGTGCTGGTGAAGAATATCGTGTTCCCAGACTATTTCAACAAGCGACAGCCCGACGAGGGTATCCGCTCGTATTATATCGGTGTGCACATGGAGGAACTGGCCACGCTGCTGACGAAGCAGATAGCCCACGGACTGCAGTTCTGTGAAGACTGTGAAGTCATCCGCACGAAGGAACAGGTATATACTGAGGCCGAACGGCTGGCGCTGGCCTTCATCGACGCGCTGCCAGAGATCAAGCGGCTGCTCTATACTGATGTGCAGGCGATGTTTGACAACGACCCCGCAGCCCCCAACTTCGGCGAGGTGATCTTCTGCTATCCGAGCATGAACGCGATGACGCACTATCGTGTGGCCCATAAGTTGCACGAACTGAAGGTGCCCGTGATTCCCAGAATCATCACGGAACTGGCCCATTCGAAGACGGGTATCGACATCCATCCGGGTGCACAGATAGGCGAGTACTTCTCGATCGATCACGGCACTGGCGTGGTCATCGGCGAGACGTCGATCATAGGCAACCACGTGGCGCTGTATCAGGGCGTGACGCTGGGTGCAAAGAGTTTTAAGTATGACGAACAGGGAAATATGCTGAATATACCTCGTCACCCGATTATCGAAGACTATGTGACGGTCTATTCAAATGCCTCTATCTTAGGGCGTATCACCATTGGCCATCACTCGACCATTGGTGGTAATATCTGGCTGACACACAGTGTGCCGCCAAACTCAAAGATACTGCAATCGAAGGCTATAGATGCCGGCTTCACAGACGGTGCCGGCATCTAAGCGGCCTTCGAGGTATTTCGCGTAGGCATCCTCGATCTCCTCGAGTTTCTGAGGGTGCTTACTTGCCTGCAGCTCTCTTCTTGAGGATTTCGGCAAAGCGGCCTGTAGCTACACTCGCGCCGTTGTCGCTGATATAGACACTATCGCTGTCTGTTTCTGCACGTGTGAGGGCTCTCGTGCGATAGCGTTTCCAGTCCCAGCTACCTACATTCTCAAGGTCGAATTTGTAAGCTCGGTTGTCCAAATCGTACATCGTTCCGCGGAAGTATCTGGAATTGAGCGTGTAGTCTGTCCAGTCGATGCGTACATCGTTCCACGTACGGTCGTCATAATAGATGTAGATGTGTCCGTTTCTCACTTCCCAACGGAAAGAGCTATATGCGAACTCACGGTCGTCATAGACATTGTAATCGGCCTCGTAGCCGTAGCCGCTGGTAACATAGCCATAACGGTCGTAGCCAGCACCGTCGAAACGCCATACAGTATAGTATTCGCCATCCTTGAATGCATCACCCCAATGGTCAACGTAATAAGTCTGCAGGTTACCCTTCCAGTTGCCGTTGATCAGATAGTTGGCAATCCGCTCATCAGTATCACAGCTTGTCAGTGCAAAGACTGGCAGCATCAGCAGGAGGTAGAGGTATAACTTCTTCATAATCGTAACTTTTTAATTGGTTTCACGCTGCAAAAATAAGAAGAAATCTCCTGCCAGACAAGAGATTTCTCCTATTCATTGATAGGGGTTTCCCTATTCTTGCTTTTTCTTGCCGAATTCGGGGTCGATCTTCAGCAGGGCGGTCACAACGTAGGTCATCGTACAGGCGGCTACGACGATCAGGAAGAATGCGGGATAACCCACTGCTTCCTGTAGGGCTCCGGCAAAGAGACCAGGAATCATCATCGATAGGGCCATGAAGGCCGTACAGAGGGCGTAGTGAGCGGTTTTGTGCTCTCCCTGACTATAATAAATAAGGTAGAGCATATAAGCCGAGAAACCGAAGCCGTAGCCGAACTGCTCGATAAACACGCAGACGTTCACGATGAGCAGATTGTCGGGCAGGGCATAAGAGAGATATACATATACGAGGTCGGGCAGGGTGATGGCCAATACCATCGGCCAGAGCCAGCGCTTCAGACCATCACGACTGGCAACGATGCCTCCGAGAATACCGCCCAACGTCAGTCCGATGACGCCAACGGTACCCTGAACGAGTCCATATTCAGCGGGCGACAGGCCGAGGCCGCCTTTCGAGGTAGCATCGATCAGGAAGAGGGCACTCACCTTGGCCAACAGTCCCTCGGGCATGCGGTAGAAGAGCATGAAGCAGATGCCTGCCCACACTTGAGGCTTCTGGAAGAAGGTCTTCAACGTTTGCCAGAATTCTTGCATGATCTGTCGGCCGTTCATCTTCGAGATACCCTTGTCTTCTGAAGGACGGGGCAGGATATAGTGGTGCCACAGCCAGAAGGCGATAAACAGACCGGCCATTCCGTAGAACATCAGGCTCCAGGAGTACTTCACATTACGCGTGATGACCTCCAGATTACCTGCCAGCATCACGAGCAGACCTTGGCCCACGATGGTGGCAATACGATAGAACGTAGAACGGATGCCCACGAAGTAAGCCTGAGCGTGCTCTTCGAGTCCGAGCATATAGAAGCCGTCGGCGGCGATGTCGTGGGTAGCACTGGCAAAGGCCATCAGCCAGAAGAAAGCCAGCGAGCCCTGCAACCAGTAGGGGGCAGGGATGGTGAAGGCTACGCCACCGAGGGCAGCACCTATCAGCAACTGCATGGCTACTATCCACCAGCGCTTGGTCATGATGATGTCGATGAACGGGCTCCACAGCGGCTTGATAACCCACGGCAGATAGAGCCACGAGGTATAAAGCGTAATGTCTGTGTTGCTGAGGCCCAGACGTTTATACATAATGAGCGAGATGGTCATCACAGCCACATAGGGCAGACCTTCTGCGAAATAGAGGGTGGGCACCCAGGCCCAGGGAGATCTTTTATTCATAGAGTCGTTTAATTTGTGCATTGCGATAATAGAAAAGTAATATCTCGTCGTAGGTCTTGCCCTGTTCGCCCATCACGGCAGCACCTATCTGACAGAGGCCGACACCGTGGCCCCAGCCCTTGCCGTGAAGGATGAAACGGTCGCCTTGCCGCTCTACGTCGAAAGCAGAACTGTAAAGGTGAGTCTCACTGAGGGCACGACGTATTTCGAGCTCCTTGCCGATGGTCAGGGTCTTCTTCGTGCCAACGATCTTGAGTTTCCAGATACGGCCGCTCTTGCCTCGTTCCACTGGGATGAGGTCGGTAATCTGTCCGAAGTCGTCTTTCAGTTTGCGGTTGACGAGTTCTGAGAGTTCTGCCTGCGAATAGTCCACCGTCCAACGGTAGAAGTCGGGCGTCTCCTGATCATAGTCGTTTAATACCTGCGAGAGGATATGCTTGTCGCTGGTGTTGCAGTAGGGGTCGTGGAACGATACGAGATAAGGCTTGGGGGTATCTTCCCAGCAGTACTGGAACTCCTCGGTCTCACCACCACAGCACTTCGAGAAACGGGCATCGCAGATCTCACCGTCGTAGGTCAGCACCTGTCCGCGCGTCTCACTGATAGCATCCACTACGTGCTCGTTGTTGGCCTTTGTGATGCCCTGATAGCGCTGGCAGTGGTCGTCTGCACATACGTCGAAGATCGTGTGGTCTTCGCGGTCGTACCAGCGGATGATCTCATCGTCTTTCTTGATAAACGAGAAGAAACTGTCGTTGCCATCGGCACGCTGACGTCGCTTCTCTATCTGAGCCAACAACCACGATCGGCTGATGACGGCATGGGCTTTCAGGAACTCGGGCGACGATGTGGCTGCCATCTCACTCGAGATGACGCTCGTTAGGTATTTCTCTACTGGCAGTTCGTTGATGGCCACAATCTGATCAGCCTCTACCACGATGCGCAGGGTACCTTCAAACACCTGCGTCTCTTTGCGCTCCCAGTGGAAGTTCACCCCGATGGTCACGTCGTGGAGCGAGAACGAAGCGTCGGCGGCCTGTGGAGTAAAGGTGAGGTTCCGATAGAGGGTGCCTCGCCACAGGATGCCACCTTCGGCAAACTCTACGGTCTGCTCGCCCGTAATCACCTCGCCCTTGGCCACGTAGGGGCTGTTGAGGGTAAAGGTAATCTTCTTGGCACTCACGATACCTACGGTTACGTTGGGCTCCTTCGTATTGGCAATGAGCGTCTGCTCGTTCAGTCCGCTCTCGCTCGAACGCTTCAGGCGCTCTATCACCTTGGCCATCTCTTCTTTGCTGAGCGACACCTCGTTGAGGATGTTCAAGGCCATCTCGGGGGTCAGTCGTTCAAAGTCTTCCTGGCGCGGGGTAATGATCAGACCAGCCATATCGAGGGCTCCCGGACTGATGATCATCTGGGCGCTGCCTTCTGCGAAATAGCAGTCGGGACGGTGCTTCTTCCGGGGGAACACCACCGATAGGAACTCATCGTTGCGGTACCAGCTAACGATATTCATCATAGGTTCTGTCTCATCGTCGCGCTGGGGCAGGGCTTCGTAGAGGCGGCGGAACAGTTGTTCGTCGCCATATTGTGAACGGCTTCTGATCAGCAGAGCCGGACAGGGATATTCATCGATTACCGAGATGTCTTCATTGTCGTTCAGTCTGATAACCTTTGTGAGGTTACGACTGAGTCGTTGCCATGATTTCTGCAGGGGGAGCATCCCACTCGTACCAGCCTGGAAATGAGCATGGTCGGGGGCTGAGGCTCCACTCTTCGGCCCGTTATAGAAGACCATCATCTCGGGATATTCCTCGAGCAGCTTGTGTATCTCACCATAGTTCTCGCGGATGAGCTGCGGCTCGTGTTTCACGCAGGGGATGGTGAAGTGGATAGGCAGGATGGGGAAGGGGTTGACGAGCAGGTCGTAACGGTTGTCGATATTCTTTTTATCCTGCTCCTTCGGACGGTTCTGCTCGCAGAGGAAACAAGGCCTCTCAGCCACCGTCTTCTGGTCGATCTTGGCTCCTGTGGATATCATGCGGGCAGGATTCCACTGCACCTGTATGTTCGAGGCGCCGAGCGTCAGTTCACGGGTCTTCACGTTACGCAGATCCTGATAGCGCCTGCGGGCGTCTTCCCATTTCTCGAGCTGACGGTTGAAGAAGCGCAGCAGGGGCGAGTCGTTCATCAGTTCCTGCTTGCCCTGCAACATCTGCTGCCGAGCCAGTATCTCGAGCGAGCGCAACTGGTCTTTATAGAGGTTGTTGGCATTGATCTTGTCGATCGACAGGGCTGCGTCGCTATTGCCTCCCCAGCGGCGGCAGAGGTAAAGCTCTGTGAAGATGCGGCCGATGCGGTAGTGGCGCGAGAAGATCAGTCCGAGGGCATAGTCCTCACCATAGCTGGTGTTGGGGAATCCGATCTGTCTGAGCAGGGGGGTGAAGAAGGCACGAGGCGCACCGAGTCCGTTGATACGCAGGGCGTTGTTAGGACCGTTCTCGTCGGTCCACTCCTGATGATCTATGAGGCCCGGGGGCAGCGTGTCCAGTTCAAAGTCGCACATGCGGTAAGAACCGATCACCATGGCTGCGTTCTGCTTGTAGAAAGCTTCTACCACCTGTTGCAGCGTCTTGGGCGATGAGTAGAGGTCGTCGGAGTCGAGCTGCACGGCAAAGCGCCCGCAACGGTCGTCCTTAATGGCCATGTTCCAGCAGCCGCCGATACCCAGGTCTGTGCGCTCGGGGATGATGTGTATGAGTCGCTCGTCGTGGAAACTGCGCAGCAGTTCGGTGGTCTTGTCGGTAGAGTGGTTATCCACGACAATCACGTTGAACTTGAAGTTGGCCTTCTGCGAGAGGGCGCTGTTCACGGCATCGCAGATGGTCTTCTCACGGTTGTACACGGGGATCACTACCGATGCCTCTACCTCAAACTCCTGTTCGTTGAAGTCGGGTCTGCGGTAGTACGACGGGTCGATCTTGGCACCGATGCAGGCCAGATGGGCGGTCGCTGCATGCTCCATCTCGATCTGCACCTCCCGGTTGCGGGGGTTCACATAGTCAAACTGCTTGACGCCCGAGGCGCGCGTGTCGGTCTCTTCTTCGGTATAAAGTTTCTCGTTGATGTGGAACATGCGGCCGTTGCGGCTTAGGAAGAGTCGCAGGTCGTAGAGTCCGGCATGCTGATAATCGGTCTCACCCGCCTGCATGGCATAGGTGTGAAGCAGCGATGTCTTGAAGAGCAGCAATGAGCCGAAGTCGAAGTCGTCGCGGATGCTGCCTATCTGATAGTCAATCACGGGGTGGGCTGTGCGCTGACCGCCTGTCATGTCGTAGTGGTCGGCATAGACCAGGGCTGCGTCGGAGTCGGAGGCCACGCGCAGCATACGATCGAGGGCTCCCATGCCCAGTTGCAGTTGCGTGGGCTTGGTTTGCAGCAGCACGTAGTCGGCCTTCGCGTTCTCCGCTATATGCATCAGCATGTTGGTGCTGCTCAGGTTGTCAACCTGTATCTGCTGACAGTCGGCCAACTGTTCGGCCTGAGCATCTGTCAGTGGCTCTGTCACCAACAGAAATATGTGCTGTATAGTCTTGCTTCCCCTCACTTGGCTCACGATGTCGAAGGTGGCCTTGAGGTCACTGCAAGGCAAGAAACAGTCGATTTTTTCTCTCATGGGGTTAATAATTATTATTTAAGGTGCAAAATTCGCAATATTTTCTGAGAATACCAAATAATTCAAGTTTTTTTAGTAACTTTGTCGCCAAATTAAAAAGATGAACGACGAAAAGATTGTATTACTTGGTCAGTCGCTCGACGAACTGAAGGCGGTGGTCAAGACTTTGGGCATGCCTCAGTTTACGGCCGGACAGATAGCTAAGTGGCTCTATCAGCAGCACGTGAGCAGCATCGACGAGATGACGAACATCTCGAAGGCTAACCGTGAGAAACTGGCTGAACACTATACCGTTGGGGCGATGGAGCCGATCGACTGCCAGCGCTCGAAAGACGGCACCGTCAAGTACCTCTTCCCCGTAGGCTGTGGCCAGAAGTTTGTTGAGACGGTCTATATCCCCGATCACGACCGCGCCACGCTGTGCGTATCCTGTCAGGTGGGCTGTAAGATGAACTGCCTCTTCTGTCAGACGGGTAAGCAAGGGTTCGAGGGCAGTCTGTCGGCGGGCGATATCCTCAATCAGATCTATTCGCTGCCCGAGCGCGACTCGCTGACGAATATCGTGTTCATGGGGCAAGGCGAGCCTATGGATAATCTCGATAGCGTGCTGCGGGCCACCGAGGTGCTGACGGCCGATTACGGCTATGCCTGGAGCCCTAAGCGCATCACGGTGAGCAGCGTTGGCATCAAGGGCAAACTGAAACGGTTCCTCGACGAGAGCGAGTGCCATGTGGCCATCTCGATGCACTCACCGCTACCCGAACAGCGCCAGCAACTGATGCCTGCCGAGCGGCAGATGTCGATCACCGAGGTTGTGGAACTGCTCAAGCAGTATGATTTCACTCACCAGCGCCGCTGCTCGTTCGAGTATATCTGCTTTGCTGGACTGAACGATACGACCACCCACGCCCGTGAGATCGTCCGACTGCTGCAGGGCCTCGAGTGCAGGGTCAATCTGATCAGGTTCCACGAGATACCCGGTGTGGATCTGCCGGGAGCCGACGAGAAGCGTATGGAGGCGCTGCGCGATTATCTGACCAACCACGGGGTGTTTACCACCATCAGGGCGAGTAGGGGGCAGGATATCTTTGCCGCCTGCGGACTGCTCTCAACGGCCAAGAAGAATGAATTCAAATAGACTTTAGATATGGAAGATAGAAAAATACGTGTGGCTATCACACATGGAGATACTAACGGCATCGGATATGAGGTGATCCTGAAGGCTTTCGAGGACCCCGTGATGCTCGAACTGTGCACGCCGATTATATATGGGGCTCCCAAGGTGGCTGCCTTCCATCGTAAGGCGATGCAGTTGGAGACGCCCTACACCATTATTAAGAATGCTGAGGAGGCTCATGCCGACAAACTGAACCTGCTGGCTACCTTCGACGACGAATTGAAGGTGGAGTTCGGGCAGCCTACCGAAGAGTCGGCACAAGCCGCCCGCAAGGCGCTCGCCCGTGCTAAGGAAGACCTTCAGAAGAGGCTCTTCGACGTGCTGGTGATGGGCCCAGTGCAGCCTGCTACCGGTCCCACTAAGGAGGATAAGGCGCTCACCGTCATGGTTAGCGATCGCGTGCGCATCGGTCTTGTCACCACCCATCTGCCCATCAAGGAGGTGGCTCAGGCCATCACCACCGAGAAGATAGCCGAGAAAGGGCGCATCCTGCACACCAGCCTGAAACGTGACTTCCGCATCTCCAACCCCCGCATTGCCGTGCTCGCCCTCAATCCGCAGCCCGGCACCGAGGAGGAGCAGATCATCGCTCCCGCTGTGGCCGAGATGGAGAGTCAGGGCATTCAGGCCTACGGTCCCTATGCGGCCGATGAGTTCTTCGGCAACGAATACTACGGTGATTTCGATGGTGTGCTGGCGATGTACGACGATCAGGGCAACGTGCCCTTCAAGACGCTCTCGCTCGAATATGGCGTGAAGCTGAAGGCCGGCATCTCTGCCGTGTGCACCACCCCCGACCACGGACCCGAGTTCGACATTGCCGGCAAGGGCGTGGCCGATGAGCAGTCGCTGCGCCATGCCATCTATACCGCCATCGATATGTTCCGCCACCGCCGTGAGTACGACGAGCCGATGGGCAATCCGCTGCCGAAACTCTATCACGAGAGGCGCGAGGAGGGTGAGAAAGCACGCTTCGCCGTCAAGGCCAAAGATCAGTTCAGCACACCCCTCGAAAAGTGATTTTGCGTTAAAATTCTGCCAGAATTGCAGTTTTATCAAAAATAATGTGTAATTTTGTCAGCTCAAAATGAAGACTTCAGAACTTCAAACCATCAAACAGCGGTACAACATCGTAGGTAACTGCGAGGCTTTGAACCATGTGCTTGACGTTGCCCTGCAGGTAGCGCCAACCGATCTCAGCGTGCTCATCGTCGGTGAGAGCGGTGTGGGTAAGGAAATCATCCCGCGCGTGATCCATGATAATTCGCCGCGCCGACGCGAGAAGTATTTTGCCATCAACTGCGGCTCTATCCCCGAGGGTACGATCGACTCTGAACTCTTCGGCCACGTGAAAGGCTCTTATACGGGCGCTATCAACGACTCACCGGGCTACTTCGGTGTGGCCAACAAGGGCACGCTGTTCCTCGATGAGGTGGGCGAACTGCCGATGGCTACCCAGGCACGGCTGCTCCGTGTGCTCGAGACGGGCGAGTATATCCCCGTGGGAGGCACCGAGATTCGTAAGACCGACGTGCGCATCGTGGCTGCTACGAACGTGAATATACGGCAGGCTATCAGCGAAGGCCGATTCCGCGAAGACCTCTACTACCGACTCAACTCCATCCCCATCCAGATGCCGCCGCTCCGTGAGCGTGGCGAGGATATCATCCTGCTGTTCAGGCTCTTCGCCATGCAGATGGCCGAGAAATACAAGATGGACCGCATCGTGCTCGATGAGGGCGCCAAGCAGTTGCTGCTGCGCTATAAGTGGCCGGGCAACGTGCGACAGCTCAAGAATATCACCGAGCAGATCAGCGTGCTCTCGCCCGAGCGCACGATCACAGCTCAGGTGCTCAGCAAGTTCATACCGCTCGATCAGGAGACCACCCAACTGGCTCCGATCCATCGGGAGGGTGGGGACCACTCGTTCGAGAACGAGCGCGAGATACTCTATAAGATTCTCTTCGAACTGCGCGGCAATGTCAACGATATGCGCCGCGAGATGAGTGCTTTGAAGAAACAGCTGGCCGAGGTGCAGACCGGCTCTGCCCAGGTGCAGGCACCCATTGCCACCACCCAACTCGCACCCATCACCGCACCGCCGGCTCCCTATAACGTGCAGGCTCCGGCCTACATGACCGAGGATGCCGTGGCCGAGGAATATGTAGAACCCGAGAAAGAACAGGAGAACCTGAATCTCAACGACCTCAGCAAGCAGATGCTCGAGAAGGCACTGGAGCGCAACAACGGCAACCGTAAGCGCGCTGCTCAGGAACTGGGCATCAGCGACCGAACCCTTTACCGCCGACTCAAACAGTATGGACTCGATAAATAAACTCACCCGACTGCTCATGCTCATGGTGATGGCCGTGAGTCTGACCGCCTGCTCCGTCAGCTATAAGTTCAACGGAGCCAGCATCGACTATAACAAGACCAAAACCATTCAGATAGAAGAGTTCCCCATCCGAAGCCCCTTTGTATGGAGCCCCATGGGTCCATTCTTCAACAATGAGCTGAAGGATAAGTACAACAGCTTCACCAAGCTGCAGCAGGTGCGCCGCGGCGGCGACCTGAAACTCGAGGGTGAGATCACGCGCTATGAGCAGCGCAACAAGTCGGTATCGGCCGAGGGTTACTCTGCCATGACCGAACTGTCGATGACCGTCAACGTGAGATTCACCAACAACGTGAACCATAGCGACGACTTTGAACAGCAGTTTACCGCCACTCAGAGCTTCGACTCGCGGCAGTCGCTCAATGCCGTTCAGGAAGAGCTGGTCAACAAGATGATCAAGGATATCGTCGATCAGATATTCAATGCAACCGTAGCCAACTGGTAATTAATAACTGAATATGGACAAGGTTACAGAACTGATACAACACCCTGAACGGCTCGATCGCGACACGCTCTATGAGTTGCGCTCACTGCTGGCATTGTATCCCTGCTACCAGTCGGCCCGTCTGCTCATGCTGCAGAATCTATTCCTGCTCCACGATCCCACCTTCGATGAGGAACTGCGCAGGGCGGCCATCTATATCACCGACCGCCGCGTGCTCTTCAATATGATCGAGGCTGCCCACTACCAGCTGCAAAAGAGCGAACCTAAGCACGAAGAGCAGAAACCCAAGGAGGAACAGCACTCGCGCACCATCTCGCTCATCGACAACTTCCTCGAGTCGATACCCAAGGAAGAGGCGCCCAAAGAGAAGAAGCGTAAGCCCACACCCGCCGATGCTGCCGTCGATTATGTGGCCTATCTGCTCGACACCGAGGGCGAGGATGCACCCGAAGAGGTGCCCGAGATGAGAGGGCAGAATCTGATAGATTCGTTCATAAATTCTGACAAACGCAAATTCGTGCTCAGCGAGGAGCCGATCTACACCCCAGAGATGGAAACAGAACCCGCAGAACCCGAAAATGTCAAAAATCAGCCCGAAGAAGAGTATTTTACCGAGACTTTGGCACGAATTTACATCAAGCAGGGAAGATTTTTGAAAGCATTAGAAATAATTAAGCGATTAAATTTGCAAGTTCCAAAAAAAAGTGCTTACTTTGCAGATCAAATAAGATTCTTAGAGAAATTAATAATAAACAACAATAGAAAATAGATAAAAAAAATGTACACATTGTTTGTAATACTTATCGTGATTGCTGCTCTGCTCATGATTGGCATTGTGCTCATTCAGGAGTCGAAGGGCGGTGGTCTCTCTTCTAACTTCTCTTCTTATAATCAAATAGGTGGTGTTCGTAAGACTACCGATTTTATAGAGAAGACTACATGGGGACTCGCTTTGGCTATGGTGCTTCTGAGCGTCGTTTGTGCTTACGTGGCTCCCCAGGGTGCATCGGAGAGTTCTGTGATGGAAAACTATCAGGCTCCCGCCACCAATCCTAATAATCTGCCTGGATTCGGTGCCAGCCAGCAGAAAGATGCTGCTGCTCCCGCTTCTAAGGCTCCCGCGGCTCCTGCCGAAGCTCCCAAGGCTCCTGCACAGCCAGCTAAGTAAAGGCAGTTATATATAATATTATATCTCCCAAGGTTAACAGTATCCCATGGAGACACAACGGTAAGCATTTTTCATAGTTATGACTAAGGTAAAATATTTTTTATAGTTGAGACTAAAGTAAGTGTTTTTCATAGCACAAACTAAGTAAGTATTTTTTATAGATCAAGAGGTTGTCTGTTTAATGCAGCAACCATCGAGAGGAGAGGGCCCCCGGCAGTGATGCTAGGGGCTTTTTCTTTCTGTTTACTTCACCATCAGCCATACGGGCTCGTCGCGCGCCTTGGCTTCTACGATCTTCTGCTTCAGCCGGTGGAGCCAGATACGGCTATCGACCACTTGCCCAACGAGCTTGTTTTTGCCTACGAGGATGCAACCTTCGGTATCTTCCGACGTGTTGCCGGCGTGGATGCGGATGCCCTCGAATTTCGGCACACCGAGCAGGATGGGCAACCATGCCCCAAACTTGGGCGAGAACGAGATCACCACTGCATAGCGCCCTTCGGGGATGGCCGAGCGGCCCTTCACCTTATAAGCCCCGTGCTCGTAATCGCGCCAAGTGGGTTCGAGCGTGTCGCAGAAATAATCATCAGTCGTGCCAGTCAGATACTCGTCCGTCACATATCGGCGGATATACAGGCGACCTATCGTGTAGGTCTTACGTTTAGCTATACGTTCTAATATCAGTTCCATAATCTCCCAATTTTTACATTTTTACATTTTCTCATTTTTACATTTTCCTAAAGTGTTTCCCATCCACCGCCTCGATCCAGCCATCGCGTTTCCAGCGCATGATGATGTTGCGCAGGCCGCTCTCCGAGGTACCAGTCTTTTTGGCGCGCAGGTCGTCGCGGGTAAAGGTAGGAGCCAGCTGGTCGAACACATAGTGGTTGGCACCGTAGCGCTGGCACTCGTCCTGAGCGCTCACAAACTCTGAGCGTAGCGCCTCGCCGAAGGTCAGTATCTGCTGATCCAGACAGTACTGGGCCATCATCAGGGCGAAGTCAAGGCAGGCCTTGGATTCTTTGAGGTTTGAGGTTTCTTGCGTCCCTCCGGTAGCAAGCGAGCGGAGCTCGAGCGGAGATTTGAGGTTTCCCGACCCCGTGGAGAGCAGATGAAACACCACGCCACAGCGGAAGCCGATCACGGCCGCACGCTTGCGGTAGGTATCCTTCACTCGGTCGATGTCCTTGGCTGCCTCTACGCGTTTCGCCTCTACCCAGTCCTCGATAGCTTTCCTCAATCGAGGGGTATCGATATAGCCAGAATAGGAACGCAGGCGCGTCACAGCCTCCTGAATCCTCGCCTCGTCGTCGGCCGAGCGCCGCTTGAACTTGGGCATCTTCGAGAAACTCGAGTCGGGCATCTCGGCCACCAGGATACGGCTCGAGAGACCGTTCTCGATGTTATCCTGCCTGAAGCATTTACGCATGGCGCCGTTAGTGCCCAGCATCGTCCAATTGTAGAAGGCCTGTACCACGCCCGACTCTGCCTGGTCGGAATTGTAATCCTGACCCCATTCGCCCTGATCAAACGACAATCGGTAGATATCATACTTCGACGACCACGAGCCGGCTCCGTTGGTCTTGCGCAGCGTGTCGAGCTCCTCGCAGAACGAATAGAGGCAGTGGCCCTGCGCATTCTTGAAACGCTTCAAGAGCGTGGAGCACGATACCGTCACCGGCACCATCCTGATCAGCACCTTCGGGTCGTCGGGACCCTTCTCGTTGGCCTTACGGCCTTTCTTGCGCTCCTTCCACTCCTCCTCGCGCTTGCGGGCAAGGGCATCTTCCTCGTCGAACTGCCGCTTCCACACGTCAACGGCATTCTTGCAGACCGATTTGCCGCTTGCCTGCTCGCCCCTGATAATCGACATCAGCCCCAGCTTCTGGCGGTTGCCGTCGCAGTACTCCACTTCCACCTGGTCGGCATAGGCCGCGGCTATCGGGAGCACCGAACAGAGCACTGGCATGTGCATCGACACAGGCACACCCGAGAGGCTTTCTTTCAAACCGATAGGCAGTGCCTTGACATTCACCTTCACGCCGGTCTCGGCAGCCGCCTCGGCATCATCAATCTCGGTGGGAGAGAGGCCCGTTGCGAGGTCACTCACTATCTGATCTATCAGCCGCGAACCCTTCGTGGGCTCCTTGCAGGCCGAGTGGATGATGCTCTTCATCTCTGCTTCCGACAGTCCGTATCGGGGCATCACCTCCAGCAGCCAATCCTCTGAATTATCGCAGATAGCCCGAAGATTTGCCGCCAACTGATGCAGCCTTTTATTGCGCTCGCCCTCTGAGGGTTCACCTCCAGTTCTGCGCCAGTACTCGCTGATAATCGCGGTATAAGCCACGCCCTTGAACTCCTGCAAAAATCTCCCACTGGGGCCAGGCCCCGATGTGCAGTTTTCGGCTGCGGGATCAAAGTAACTTCCATCCTCCGTGCGCCCGTCAATGCTCAAACCTCTATCGGTATAAGCCTTTCTCCTCGCAGCCACCTCCTCCTCCGAAAGCTGAGCATACCAGCCGTCGGCACGATAGATCTCAAAACTCGCAGGCGAGATATAGATGAACCGCTCGGGCGTGAAACACGAGGTATCACATTCTACACCCAAAGCCTTGCAGTAAGCCCGCTGAGCCTCAGGCACCGTCATGCCTATCGGCAACCGGATATCGATGTGCAGCTTCCTGCGGATCGAGTAGTCCTTATGAAGCATCAGCCCCTGCCACTGCCCGCCAATCTCGATATCGAGCCGCTCCGACATCTCGTTCGCCTTCTCCACCAACTCAGGGTCATCGATGTCGATGCAAGTCTGCCAGGTGAACGACTCGGGCACGATGTGCTCACGGTCGCGATAATCATCGCGGAATCTGGTGTAGTGCGGACAGCGGAACGGCAACCAGCTTTTCAGCTTCCGCTGCTCCTCTTCATCCTGCGTCTGGTTGATGCGCCCGGCCTGCTGAGCCAGGCGGGGCTTGCGCGTCAGCGCATCGTAGTCTTGGAGCGGGCATTCCTTGATGAATGCCCTTGTCTGCTCCTTGGTTAGTCTCGTGTTGAGTGCTATCAGTCTCTCCAAAATCATTTCCATATGGTTTCCTCCTTTCTTGTATTAAAAAAACTCATGATCTCGTCGGCCTCGCGGGTGTACATCTCCTTGATCAGCGCCAGCCCGTATTTCTTCGGGAACTTGAAGGTGACATAGACCGACTCTTGATACATCAACCTCTCGCCGGCTTTATGGCTGCCTGCGTCGCTCTTGCGATAGACGGGGCGGGTGATCTTCACCGCACCGTGGGCCGTCTCGTAGAGCGTGTCGTGCATCGGGCCGTTCTTGCCGATGTTGTAGCGCTTCACTCGGGTGCGACCGTCGTCATCCACCTCGATACCGCCGCGATAGCGCACGCGCTCACCGTTAGTTACCTGCTTGTCGGCCTCCCATGGGCATGGCACAATCAGCATGTTGCCGTTCAACTGGAAGTTCACACTGGCGTCCATCTGGACTGCATTGTCTAAGATCTGCTCTTCAAACTTTGAAATTCTCATTGTCTTTCTGAAACTTTAGCGAGATTCGGCAAGTGCTGAAATTGGATCCTTTTCACTCGCGAGACTTCCCGCATCCTGCTGTCGTCTCAGATTAATAATGTTTTGTTAACGGTTAAGAAATCTGGTGTAGAAAGGCTGGTTCTCCATGCCTTTGCTTCCCCGCTTGTTCGGGTGATAGCGGTTCATCAGCGCCAACTGCCGGCGGATCTTCTGGGCCGTCTCCGAACTGAACTTGTCTTTGTCGTAAATTCTCTTATACATATTCTTTCTTTGCTCCCGCTTCTCTCTGGATAGCCCGCTCACTTGTTTGGCTGCATATCTCGGAAGACGTTGCAAAGGTACGGCAATTTTAAAACGAAAATCCCCTATATAGGGCCTACCGATAGCTCCTATATAGGGGATGATAATGCTGATAATCAGCGAGTTGCGCTAATCGCTAAAAATGCGGTCTATCTCTTTCGAACGCGAGGGCAGCGTGCCCGTCTGCTGGAGGTTCCATTTCTCCTGAGCCAGATTGGCGATGCCCCACAGTTGTTCAAACGTCTTCCACTTCGATGCGATCGCCAGCGTCTCGGCAAACACCTCGGCGATATACATCGCCTGCTTGCGCGTGGTGGTGGGCAGCAGCTGGCAGTCGGTATCCACGAATTGCGCCTCTTGCAGCCGCTTCCAGTAGATCATGGCTTGCGCAGAGGCCAGCTCGCCCGTCAGCCTGCTCGAGCCGATGCCGGCCTGATGGGTGCCCTCGTGGTGCTCCAGCCACTCCATCGAGAGCATCCCGATGGCATAGATCTTCAGCTTCACCAGCGAATCGGGAGCGGTAGTGTCCCATATCTCGGTGACCACAAGCTCTGCATCGTGGTAGATTTCCCAGAACTCGAAGATTTCGCCACTCCCGATTCGCCTGGCGGCCTCGTCGTGATAGCCTTTCAGATCGCCCGCAGTCGAATTCTGAAGTTTTTGCAACTGCCGGTGCCATAGCTCGTCGGCCTTGAGTTTTGACATCCATTCTGATGCCGATGTGTAGCGATTACGATCGTTTTCCATCATAAGGCCTCGTCCTCTTCTTTCCAAAAACCATAACCACAGCGCTGGGCGTGATCCATCAGATAGAGGAACTCCAGCGAGTCGTCCTCTATCCAGCCCTTGGGCAGATACTTCGCGCGCACCTCGCGCACCTTTTCGGCAAACTGGTTCATCACCTCGATGGCAGCGCGTTTGCCCTCGTCGGGCAGATCGTCCCACGAAGGGTAGCCGTAGCGACGGTCTATCATCGTGAGCCGCCCGAAGATCTGCTCGTCCATATAGTCGAAGAGCGCCTGGGCTGCCTGTAGCACGTTCTTGTCAAACCTGCTGGGTATCATGCCGTAGATCTCGTCGTGGAGCATCAGCAAGTCGGGTCTCAGCTTCAGCCGTTTTCCCCGCTTCTCATGGCGCTCTATCTCGCGCAGTGCTTTAAGAATAATGTCCACGTAGGCGCGGGCGGGTATGGGCGTATTGTCGGGCTCGCGTACCAGTGTGCCATAATCGCTCGAGTAGATCTCTGCCAGATGATCCTGTGCCGGCAGGTAATGGCCGTAGGCATAGACGCCGATGGCAAACCGCCTCATCGTGTAAGCCGTGTACATCGCCACATGCTCATATTTCGTGGTCGTGAGCCACTCTACCAGCTCCGTGTTCGACACCCAGAGATCGTTGTATCTGATGCCGAAAGCATCCTTCACGCAGAACTCGAAGTAGAGCGTCAGATCGTGGCACAGTCCGGCCGTCTCCTCTATCAGCCGCAGCCGCTCCTTCTCCTTGTCGGTCAGCGTCAGCAGCCCTTCCGACGTCTGCAGCGGGTTGGGGTCTGTGTACTGTTTCCGTCCCTCGTCGGCCGTCCAGAATCTGTCCGACAGATACATCGCCATCGTACAGCCCCTGCGCTTATCCTGCAGCAGCCGATCCACCTGCGCAAGTATGTAATCCCTGCGCGTCTCACCCTTCAGCGAGCAGGCTCTTCGGAGGCCCGCTCGTTTGAAAAATGCTTTCTCAATCAATTCCAGTTCTTCACTGGCTGTTCTCGTTTCTTCCATTTTCTCTTTTTTAGTTACTCTTTAAGGCACACTGGGCTGCGAACTGCTGCGCTCACCGAAAAGGGTGCAAACAGTCCTGACACCTTGATGTGCCATTGTCCTCCTTCCTCCAAAAAACTTACGCTCGGGTGAGTGCTTTTCTTGGTCTCAAGCTTACAGCGGACAAAGGTAGTCAATAATCCGCGGATTACCGCACAGATGGCGATTTATTTTCTGTTAATTAAACGTAACAACAGCGTCACACGCGTCCCGCGTCCCACGTCCCATTAAGGAGGCTCGTTAATGGGGAAGTTGGGGATAGGGTAGTGTAATTAAATTATTATA